>Ga0351854_1001_pt2 | contig 70219 bp, 64 predicted proteins | sample BONcelHFGM3001C9_FD_206793 | JGI IMG/M metagenome (GOLD analysis project Ga0351854, IMG submission 206793) | Enriched cells from coal bed in the Powder River Basin, Montana, United States - BONCAT cells FGM rep2 HSBNCT.FGM.300.1.C9 ...
GGGAAAAACAAAAAAGGGATATTCAAAACAGAAAAAAATATTGTTAAACAGGTCGATCGGCAATTGTTGAAAAAACAGTTATTTACCGCTCCACTATTGGGTGAAACTGATGATGGGAAGAAAATATTTCAACTTGAGTTTGATAAATATCCTGATGTTATCAGAGAAATTGCTCGTTTACGTGAAATAACATTTCGAAAAGTGGGTGAAGGAACCGGGAAAAAAATTGATTTTGATGTATATGACAAATTCTATAAACATATTGTATTGTGGGATGAGTTATCGCTTGAGATAGTAGGATCATATCGTCTCGGGATTTGTGACGAAATCTTAATTAAGTATGGTGAGAAAGGTTTATATACGTCAACCCTTTTCAATTACTCAAATGATTTTCGAAAACTTCTGCCGTTTTCAGTTGAACTTGGAAGAAGTTTTATTCAGTCAAAGTACTGGAACAGTTCTGCTCTAGATTATTTATGGCAAGGCATTGGTTTGTTTTTGTCACATAATGAAAGTATTAAGTATCTGTTCGGCGGTGTAAGTTTAAGCAGTTCTTATCATATAGATGCGCAGGAGATGATTATATTTTTTTACAATAAATGGTTTGGTGATAACGGAAAAATTGCAGAATCGAAAAACCCTTTTCAGTTGTCTGAGAAAAGAAGAGACGAGTTGAATATGATATTTGGAGGCTCGGATTATAAGTCGGAATTACGGATATTAAAGGACTCTCTCAAAATGTACGGATTAACAATTCCAACTCTTTTTAAACAATACTCAGAATTGTGTGATGAAAAAGGTTGTCGCTTTTTTGATTTCGGCATTGATCCCGATTTTCAAAATTGTGTTGATGGGTTCATCTTTGTAGAGATAGCTAAGATAAAACAATCAAAAAAAGATCGTTATATCAGACCAAAGATTTTAGCAGCTGTGATTTAATACGACAAGCACAAACAATAAGTTATAGTTTGTGCTTGAATTTCTTTATTACAATTGTGCCATTGCATCATCGGCAGTATCAAAGATTGAAAATATTGCTGTAAATCCTGAAATAGTTAATACTTCACTAATCTGCTCATTCAGAGAAGAAAGTCCTAATTTACCACCTGAGGATTTAAGTTTTTTTGCAGTCATAAGTAAAACTCTTAAACCTGCGCTGCTAATGAAATTCAACTGATTGAAATCAATAACTATATTGTGTACTCCTGATTCGATCACCGACATTACTTTCTTTTCGAAATCGGTTGAGTTATTAAAATCAAGACTTCCAACTGGAGATATTACTGTAAATAAACCCTTTTCTTCTGTTCTGATATCCATTATTTACTCCTTAATTATTTTACTTAATATTCTTGGAAAAACTAAAAATGTTAAACTCCCCTTCTCTTTGATATCTAACTTCATCCATCATTGTTCTAACTAAGTGAATCCCCAGTCCGCCTATTTTTCGATCATCAATTGAAAGTGATGTATCGGGTTCAGCCAATTCAAGTGGATTAAAGGCTTTTCCATCATCTTTAATTGTCACTGAAAGTTTTGTATCATCATAAGAAAAAAGGATCTCAATTTCATGAATTGCTTCATCATCATATCCATAAAAAACAATGTTTGATAAGAGTTCTTCAAAAGCTAAATTAAATTTATTAGCAATACTTGAATCAATCTTATAATTTATGCAGAGATTATCTGTAAATCCTCTTACAATTTCAAGTTCTGATATTAAACTACTAATGACCAGTCTTGATTTTTCTGTCATAGCATTACTCTATCAATTTAATTTAACAACTCAAATCATGCTAATTTTTTACTCTTAACTTACAAGTCGAAAATTAAACAAACAAAATGGAATAAAAAAAGGACGTTGATTTATTTCAACGTCCCTTTTGTCGAAGGAGAAGGAGTGCAAGAAATTTTATTTTAAGAGCAACATTTTTTTAGTTATAATTGATGCAGGTGTAATCAACTGATAAAAGTAAGTACCTGAAGAAAGATTGCTTGCATCAAATGAAACTGTATGAGAACCACTTTGGAAAACTCCGGTTACAACTGATGCAACTTCTTTACCAAGCACATTGAACACCTTTAATGATAATTCAGTTGTAGAAGGGACACTAAAGCTGATAGAGGTAGTCGGGTTAAATGGATTAGGATAGTTTTGTGAAAGATTAAAATCAGTTAAACTGATACTTTCATCTTCTACTCCAACTAAAGTATAGTCAGTAGAATTCGGGTCATAATTAGCCCAACCTGCATCCCAACGTTCTGCAGCCGGATCGAATGCTCCAACGTATGATGTAGTTGTAAAAAATGAACCCAAATTAGCATTTGCAAAACTGGCACCCGAAGCTGCCGGTGAACCTGTTTGCGGTAATGGATTTGGAGCAGTTAAATTAAATGGATCAATTAATTGAACTTCTGAAGGTTGTATGTATGCTCTATTACCATAAGATGCGGTTTTGAACCAAGCATCGGCATCAAAAGTACCAACCGTAGTAGTGAAGGAGTTACCCGCTCTTAATCCAGCCCAAATACTATTTCTTAATTGCATTGAGTCACCGATTGCCGAGTTAACAGTTCCTGAACCATCAATTAACAATCCTGTTGGATAACCCATAACTATCGAATTGTAAATAGATGTTTGTGATGATCTTCTGATATGTGCACCACGACGATAGTTCGGATTTCTACTTGCAGAAGTATCTGCCATAGGTCCAACTATTGTTACATTGCTGAAAATCGGTTTAGTTCTGGGTGTATTAAAAGTTCCTGTACCATCATTATCTGATTCAAAACCATTACTACCACTTATGTCAGCCAAATTTGGGTCACGCAAAACAAAACCATGTTGAATATTTCCGCTAAAACCAAAATCGACATCAAAATCATCATCAATTGCGCGAATTGCTATCAAGTACTTTGCATTTACATTTCCACCAAAAAATTCATAAGAATCGTCACCGCAATAACTAACTTGAAGATATTCAAGTGTTGTTCCGCGTCCAACTCCACCCATTGTTATACCGTTGATTTCATTATCGGGAGCTAATGCGATACCGGGAAATTCAACTCTTACATATCTCATAACACCACTGTTATCATCATTATTTGGTGTTGCACCGCCGCCATATACAGTACCTGTACCGCCTTCAATAGTTGCAGTTCCAGCAGGGACATTTATTGCAGCTCTTCCTGCTAATATGATTCCACCCCAATCACCTGGTCCTCTTTGTCCAACTGGTTGTTGTGAAGTAAACACTATCGGTTTTTCTTTTGTACCGTTAGCATTTATTTTAGCTCCTCGATTAATAATCAAGGTACCTTTCGAATCTTTTTCACCATAAATAATTGTCCCGGCAGGAATTGTTAAAGTTGCCGGTTCATTTACGTTTACAAATCCACTTAGTAAATATTTTTTAGATGCGGTAAGAACTGCATCACTATTAATATTTCCGGAAATAACACTATCTGCAGGGGATAATTGTCCGAATGTTAATGCGGACATGATTGTAATCAAGAAAATAATTAGACTTCGTTTCACGTTTGATCTCCTATTTTGTTTTTGTTTGTTTATTATCTAACCTTATTTAAGTATTCTTTATTGTTTAAATCTTTAGCGATATTCCTAACGAATATGAAGATGTTTTTGAGTTCTTTCTTGCAATTTTATCCCCTTGTAAAAAGATTTGTTCTTTTCCAAGAAGATCCTTTACTGTGAACTTTAAATCAACATCATCAATTAATCTTTGTGTAATGGAGAAGTCAATCAAATCTCTTGGTTTTTCGACAACATCTTCTTCATAAGCATTTGCTACTTCTATGATTCTTGTTCCGATTTTATTAAATAAAAGATTCACATTCGTTCCGCTTGCTATATTCTGATATGATAGTCCCATGTTTATTGAATAAGGTGATTGTCCCTGTAATGGTCTACCGGTTCTTGCAATTGTTGTTTCTGTTTGATAAAGTGTTACATCAGATTTTACTCTGGTGTAGTTAGCATTTATCGAAAAGTTTGATAAAATGTCTGCAATGTATTGCAGAGAGGTTCTTGCTTCTAATTCGAGTCCATAGTTGATTGCTTTGTTGGCATTCATAAATGTTCTTTCTGAACCTAATGAGCCGCCGGAAATTACTACTTGTTCAATAGCATCCGTCATATCTTTATAGAATAAACTTACCGATACAAATTCACCGAAACCGGGATATGTTTCAAAACGAATATCATAATTCTTAATTAGTGATCTCTTAATGTTTTCATTACCGCGCAATGATGTTTGAGTAGCAAAATCATAGTATATAAACGGAGCGAGTTCTCTAAGTTCCGGTCGATTTACTGTATTTGAATAAGCAAAACGTAAATTGGTACTTTCAGATAACCGGTATGTTAAGTTTAACGAAGGAAGTATATCATTGTTTTTAAGATTAATATTTAGGGGATTGGTTTCAGCTAAATCCATTGTGTTAACTGTTTGATTTGAAGATTCAAACCTAAATCCACCAACAATTTTTAATTCATTACCTAAAACATAAATTGGGAATTCAGCCATTAAATATGCTGCCCCTGTGGTTTGATTAGCATCATAATTATTAGTTCCGTTACGATATTCATCAATTGATAAACCATTTTTTCTGAAATTGTCAGGAGAAAAAACTTCTTCAAGAGGTAAAGTATAAATACTATAATCGGTATATCCATTCCCCGGTGCATTAACAATAACTCCGATTAATCTCGAATTAAAACTTCTAAATCGATAATCATAATTAAGTCCGGTTTTTATTTTAAATTGATCGATTGGTATAGAATAATCAGTTCCACCACTGTTCGAAAACTCTTTTAAGTAAGAGAAAAATCTTCCTCCATTTTTAAGATTTGCCTGAAAACCAAGAACAACATTCAGCGGATCACTTGAACCAATTTCTCTACCGTAAATAACACGACGGTAATCAGGTTCATTTCTCAAAGTGCTGGAGTGATTAAATCTCCATTGCAATTTCGAATCATTTAAACTTTTAAAGTGATGTTCACCACTAAATTGACCGGAATAAACTTCTCTTTCAACATACCGGAAAGCAGTCTGTTCTTGTTCAGAACCTGCATCCGAAAATTGAAATCCCTTTAGAAATGTTGTTTCATCATCTGCAGTTCTGCTATAAGTATTTTTGAAGCTTATTTTGTGTAAATCAGAAATTTTGTAACTAAAATTCAATAAACCACCCCACAAGACCGAGTAAGAAGATTGAAGTCCATTATATTCAAATCGTTTTTCACCGCTCGCTTCATACTCATTTCTTTGGAGTTCACTATTCTGATAAGAAGTTTTATAAGAAAGTGCAGCAATAAAACCAAACTCTTGTCCTATTAAACTGGTGCCGTCACCAATTGAAAATAAGAAACTCTGATTAAGAGGCGCTTTTGTTGATTCACGTTTCCAATTATTATTTAATAATTTTGCAAATCCAACTACTTCATCCGGTTTATAAGATGAATTAAATTTTGCCGGAAAACTTGATGGTAATGATCGTGTTCCATCATCTATACCAAGAAAATCCGTTTTACCACCTGAGTATGTTGAAAAATTATTCAGATTAGTATTTTCACTATAAGAGGTCGAGTAATTAAGATTAATCGTCAGTTTGGATGGAAAATCAATTGTATTAACTTTTACTAATCCACCGGAAAAGTCGCCTGGATTATCAGGTGTAAATGACTTTGTAATAACTGTATTTTCTAAAAGATTAGCAGGCAACAAATCAAAAGCAAAAGTTTTTTTATCCGGTTCTGTACTTGGAAGAGTTGCATTATTTAATAAAGCGACACTATATCTTTCACTTGTACCGCGAACAAAGACAAATTTATTTTCATTAATTGTTACACCTGTAACTCTTTTCAAAGCATCTCCGGATGTTGCATCGGGTGCACGTTTAATTTGTTCAGCACTAATACCATCACTTATGGAAGAAGATTTCTTTTGTTGGTTTAGTAGTGCTGACTCATAAGCATTGGAAGCAGATGCTTGAACAATTACCTCTTCAACTTCTATTACGTTTTGTTTAAGTGCAATATCCAACTGCTTTGTTGCATTGGAAGTGATTTCAACATTCTGAATTCGTTGAGTTGTGTGCGTGATATATGAAAAGACTATGGTATAAGTATTTGTTGGAATTGATTTGATATAATACTTACCATCAAGATCGGTAGCTGCACCAAGACTTGTATTCTCTAAAAATACATTTGCCCCGATAATTGCTTCGCCGGTTTCGGAATCAATCACTTTTCCGGTGAGTACTCCGTTTGTTTGTGAAAATACTAAAATCTGCATAAATAAAAACAGCAGTATAAATTTGGTTGAAAATCTCATTACTTCTCCTTAAAAAAAATGTTAACTTCGACGCCACCAAGATAGTTTGCCAATGTTAAGAGAATGTTAAGTGTAGGTTAAGAGATTGTTAAGAAAAAGGTGAGTAATTACGTTTTGTTCGTTTTTAGACTGATTTCGAAGATTTTATCGACCGCTCCTCCAGAGTGGAATATATCCCGATTCTTTTACTACCTGTTGACCAGAAGGACTTATCACCCAATCGAGGAATTTCTTTGTGATTCCATCGGCTGTATTGAGAGTATAAAAATATAAATAGCGGGTTATTGGATATTTATCATTTTGAACATTTTCAAGTGTAGCTTCAATTCCGTTTACTGAAATATGGGGAACATCTCTCGCATAACCGATTCCACCATAACCAATTGCAAATTTATCATTCCGTATTTCCTGAAGTACATCTTCTGTAGTGTTTCTGATTATCGATTCTTGAGCGTAATTTTCTTCTTCCAAAATATGTTCGTAAAAATAATAATGTGTACCGGAGTTAGGTGACCTGATTATCACACTTATTTTTCCTTCTTCTCCCCCTACTTCACTCCAATCAGTTATTTCACCGGAAAATATTTTTTTGATTTGATTAAGCGATAAATCTTTTACTTTATTTTCTTGATTAACATAAATGCTTAAAGCATCTTTTGCGATAAGATGAGAAATTCCAACGACATCAAAATTTTCAGCTAAGCTTTTTATTTCATCTGCTTTTAATGTACGGGAAGCAGCACAAAGATCGACTTCCCCCTTTATTAAAGCCTTAATACCTAATAATGATCCCCCGCCTTCATTTAATACAAAATAACCGGGATTCTCTTTCATAAATGATGCAGCCAATCTGCCGGTTAAAATGTGCATCGTATCCGAACCTTTTATCCTAATTTCATTTTTTATTGGGGGATGTAATTGACATCCCGAAATCATGAGTATAACAAAGGTAAAAGATCTTAATAAAATATTTAGGCTCATTTTTTCACCGACTTTGATCTTAACCTGATATTTAGGAAAGGAGAATCATTATTCCATTCCGGTTCTTTATCATTATTGGCAATTTCAATACAAAAATCAAAAAGTATTTTGGCATGTTGAAGCATAGCTTCATAATTTAATTCTTGATTAAGATCATCAAAGGGAGAATGATATATGTTTATAAAATAATCCCGAACTTTTCTTATTGCCTCTTGATCGGAATAACTCTCATAATCTGGAGCATCAACAATATTTATTGCCGGAATACCCGATTGTGCAAATGATAATTGATCCGATTTATAAAATGATTCTATCTGCTCAAAAGCGGGGGGAATTTGTGATACAGAAATATTATTGGCGGATGCAACTTTTAAGAGTGTTTTATTCAAATCAGAATATTCACTCCCTAATCCTATTATGCTTTTAAATTTATCAATGGAAGCAATACCATCAACATTTAGATTAGCAACAATACTGCTTACCGGAACCGGAGAATTATCAACGAAATATTGAGAACCCAGCAATCCCTTCTCTTCACCCGTTAGAAATGTGACAATTACGGAACGCTTTGGTTTAGACAATTTTATTAAGCGTGATAATTCGAGTAACACAGCAACACCGGCAGCATTATCAGTTAAACCATTATATATTGAATCACCTTTTACCGGTGAACCAATTCCAAGATGATCGTAATGTGCTGAAATTATTAAGTATGTTTGATTATACTTTTTATCTTCTCCAGTGATTAATCCGATTATGTTATTTGACAAAAATTCTCTCTGCTTAAAAACTCCTTTGAAAGAAATCTTTGACTTGAGCGGAAAGCTTTTGATCCTATTTTTATAATGATTCTGAATTAGATCATCATAACTGAAACCTGGCAGATTAAAAATCTTTTTAGCCGATTCGGGATGAATGTATGCCAAAAAATTTGATGAAGTAGAATAAGGAAGTGAGACATCTTCAAAAGAAAATTCATTTAACAAATACTTCCAATCTTCCTCAATAAAATTTACAAAATTTGGAATCACAAGCAATCCACGCGCCCCTCTTGCAATAGCTAAACGATGTTTTGCTTCGGGATAAGAATAAATGGTATTATTTTCTCCGGCAAAATATTTTTGATTTTCTGAATATGGTTCGCCTGAAATTACTACAACAATTTTGCCCTCAACATCAATATTTTGATAATCATTATAATCAAATTCGGGGGCAGAAATTCCATATCCGGCAAAAACCATATCTACCGGTTTGGAAATAAGTGTTTTTTCACCATGCTTTAGGAGAATATAATCTTCCCCTAATTTTAACACTTTTTTAATTGTATCAGCGTGGATAGTAAGAAGCGATTGGTCAAGTGCATAACTTCCATGAAGAGGAATAGGTTGAAAATATGTACCATTTTTTCCAAATGGTTCAATCCCCTCTTTAATCAATTCGTTACTTAAATAATCAGCAGCAATTTTTTCGCCGATTGTTCCGGTGCCCCGCCCTTGCAGTGAATCGTGAGCCAAAATTGAAATATGTTTTTTAATATTTTCTATTGAGACTTTATAAATGTTTTCCGGGGTTTCCCCTTGCGGGACAATGTTTTCAGTAGTTATTAAAAACATTAAGAGTAGAAGAAGAGAAGGAAGATTAATAAAAACCGCAGAGAATGATTCTTCTATTAAAGAATAAAATCGAGTTCGTTTATTTAGAAAACTTGTCGGGTATCTCATCAAGTTATATTCGATTTTTCAAAAAATAATTTCTGCTTGTTTCAAATATAATATCAGAACTATTAATTGTTTTACTAAATCGACATCTACTCTTTACCTAACTATAATCTAAATGGTTTAATTCAGCTTGAACATAATTGGGATAACAACTCTTACTTTAACCTTTTTCCCATCAAGCAAACCCGGGGTGAAAGATGTTTGTGCAATTGCTTTTTCAGCAACCTCATCACAACCGCTTCCAATCCCCTTCTCGATTGAAGTTTCCATTACTTTACCGGTTTCATCAATAATAGCAGTTACAAAAACTTTCCCTTGAATTCCATTTTTTTTAGCTTCTTCGGGATACGTAATTTTTTTCATTATTTCAGAGATTCCGCCGATTGGTTCAGGCATTACATCTACCGAAAGGTAAATACTTCTGAAGAAAAGATTTTCTTCAATTTTCTTTTTATCATTGGGATGTTTTTCAATTACATCTGATTTATCTTTATCAGATAATTTAAATATCATCGGAATAACAACTTTAACTTTTACCGGTTTACCTGAATTTGTTCCTGCAATAAACTTTGTTGATTTAACAGCTTCCATTGCTGCTTCATCACAACCGGAACCTATTCCTTTTAATATTCCTGTTTCAATTACATTGCCTTTTTCGTCAATAACAGCCGAGACAAATACCTTTCCCTGAATCCCTGCATTTTTTGCAATTTGAGGATAGACTAATCTTTTTGCAATCGTTTCAATTCCACCGATAGGTTCAGGCATTTTTTCGGCAGCGATATAAACAGTTGTATCAGCAAGGTTTGCTGCAATGAGTTGATTATCTTGATTCACAACTTCTTGTGAAAAGTTAGTTTGTGAAAAAAGAACTATCAAAAGAAAAATTATAGTAAGATTTTTTATCTGCTTTACCCGTTTCATTTTGTACTCCTATTTTTATAAACTTGATTTAATAACAATTCCCGGAAGACTATTATATAACATTTCAATCGTCTGTTTTTGCTCAATTACCTCTTTACTTATTGATTCAAATGATTGTCTGTAACTTTTAACCTCATTGAAAAGAAAGAGAGTAACCAATAGCAAAACCGCTGCAACGGTATAAGAAATCGCCAGATGTAATTTCCCGCCGATTTTAGTAAAACGTCTTTCATCAAGAGAATCAATCGAATGCAACACTTTAAAATCAAGTGAGTCAGGATACTCAACTTCTAATTCTTTAGTTGCGGTTTTAAGGATGTGCATTTCCTTAAAATATTTTCTATCAACTTCATTAACCGATAGAGAGGTAAATAATAATATTTCAGATTCCTTATCTAGTTCACCGTCAAAGTATCGGTTTATTAATTCGTAATTATTTTCGTTTAACATAAAGCACCATTATATCATTTTAACAATTTGGATAATTTATTTATCAATTTTCGTCTTGTCTTAAATAACCTACTCTTAACAAGATTTTCTTCGATGTTAAGGAGTTCCGCAATTTCTTTATAGGAGAGATTTCCGAATTCTTTCATCACAAAAATTTCTTTCTGTTCAGGAGGAAGAAGCTCCAGTTCACTATTTAATAGTAAAGAAAGCTCTTTCACTTCATAGATTTCGTCAATTCGGTTTTCCGATTCAATATCAAACTCATCAGTATCATCAATATCAATCGATTGAAATTCTTTTTTCAGACTGCGGAAGTAGATATAAACTTCATTCCGGGCTGTTCTGAAAAGCCAGAATGGAATACTACTCTCATTTCTAATCAAAGCTAAATTTTCATAAAACTTCAAAAAAACCGATTGAATTATATCCTCTGTGACCATCAAATTGGTAGTCATTTTAAGAACATAATTAAAGAGTTTCCTCTTAAACTTATTGTAGTAAATCGTGAATGTGATATTGTCTTTATTCAATTCGATAACTTCGTCTTTATTAAAAGATGCAATTGAAGCACAAAAGTTGCCTCCAAAAGTAAATATTTTTTAACTCATTCTACTCTTCGGAGTTTTAGTAATGCTGCATGGAAAGATGTTTGATCATTTTTTTGAGTAAGATAAAGTTTACCGATTTCACATTATGACACCAGCCACCACTATCATGTTGATGGTTCGCCGCAGCAAATCAGCAACTTTTTTTTTTCAACCAAAACATTATTCGTTGTAACGGATAGATAAATCCACATTTTTTCTTTTTATTTTGAATTATTAACTAAATCTTTTAACTTTGCCACCAGTTCTTTCAATTACTTTTACGGTGTCTTTTCATCAATGGAAAGAAGAATAGGGAAACCGGTGAAAATCCGGTGCTGTCGCGCAACTGTAAAAAACATAAGCTTAATGCATAATGCCACTGATTAATCGGGAAGGCGCATCAAGTTGTTTTTAGCCAGGAGACCTGCCGTAATCGCATTTAACAATCTTCGCGGGTGAGATTGGGTGACAAATCTACTTTCTTCATTTTCTTACTCAACTCCCTCTCGAAATAAATCATATTTATATTTTTGTTCGCTTCGCGCAAAAGGAACATAATTTTGTACTATTTTCGATTTTTATTTCTTCTATTAATTCTTACACTTTCATTGCCGGTATGTAAGTCAGGTTATGCTCAGGTTATATCTACCGACACAACAACCGTTAAGCAATATAGTCTTGAGAATGTAATAGTAACATCAAATCGGTTTAAGACTTACGCAGATGATTCCCCAACAAAGATTGAAGTGGTCGATAATCAGCAAATTAAAAACAGCAATGGCAATCGGTTGCCTGAAATATTAAATAATTCCAATTCGGTTTTTATTAAATCGTACGGATTAACTCCTCAACTTCAATCAGTATCAATTAACGGTCTCGGTGCCGAGCATACTCTTGTTTTGCTCGATGGAGTGAGATTAAATTTTTATCAAAATTCTTTAATGGATTTATCGCTAATTCCAAAGACAACTATTGAACGGATAGAAATTGTCAATAGCGGAGCCAGCGCTATTTACGGTAGTGAAGCAGTCAGCAGTATTATAAATATAATTTCTAAAAACGGTTTCAAAGGTTCGGATGTTCATTCATTAAATTATGATGTTTCATTAACTAAAGGATCTTTCAACACTAATAAATATTCAGTTGGATTAACGAGCCGAAGTAAAGATTTGTTCCTCAATTTATTTATTAACAAGGAGGATTCGGATGGTAATTATGATTATTTCTTTCACAATGGAGATGAATCAATTAAAAAACAAAGATTGAATTCTTCTTATAAAATTTATGACCTCGGACTACAGACTCATTATATAATCAACCAAAAACAGTTTGTAAGATTTTTAACTACTTATAACAATCAAAACAAACAACTCCCCGGAATTGAAACGGGAAATCTGCCGGCAATATCGAATCAATTGGATAAAAATTGGAATAACAACGTCTCGTATGAAAACATTTTTTCGGAAAATATTTCATGGAAATCGAATTTCAACTTTCAGAATAATTTTCTTCATTACGAAGTTATTCCGATTGAAAACAGTTATTATAAAAATTTAGTTTATGCGAGCGGGAATGAAGTTTCGATAAAAAACGATTTTGTTAATCTAATAAGCGGTTACAATTTTGTTCATGCAAAGCTTGAGAGTAATGAAACAGATCATGGTGCAATGCGGAATCAACATAGTTTATATATTCTTTCGGAATCTGAAATATTTAATGGATTTAGAATTTTCCCTTCAATTCGTTCAGATTATCTGAATGATTTAGATAGAAATATTATTACATATAAAATCGGGATTAATTATCGCCCGATAAAAGATTTGCAGCTTAACCTTCGGACAAATGCGGGAAAGAATTTCAGAGCACCGACCTTTAACGATTTGCATTGGAAAGATTCCGGAAATAAATCATTAAAACCGGAATTCTCAAATAATTATGAAACCGGAATTGTTTATTCATTTGAAAATTTTGTAAGAGGTTCGATTGATATCAATTATATCTATATCGATGCAAAAGATAAAATCGTTTGGCAGCCTCAACGTAACTTAATCTGGAAACCGAATAATGTTGCAAAATCACTATCCAGAAGCGTAAATATTTCAGGCTCGTTAGCTAAGAATATTTCTTCTGAATTGATGGTTAAAGCCGGTATTGGTGCATCGTTCACCAATTCAAGAAAAACAAATTCTTTGTATGCGGGTGATCCAACTTATGATAAACTTTTCCCTTATATCCCGATTAATAGCTTTAAAGGAAATCTTTCCATTCAGCATTCAATGATTACTTTAAATCTGTTTTATAGTTATTCGGGTGAAAGATTTTCAGATTTCGAAAATAAAAACCGACTTGAACACTACAGAATTCTGGATGCTAATATTTCAGTTACATCAAAATATTTTGGTCAACAGGCAACAATCCGTTTCGAAATTAATAATCTGCTTGATGCTGATTACTTTGTAATTGCAGGCTATCCAATGCCATTAAGAAATTTCACACTAATTTTTTCATTAAACAATTAAAGAAAGGAAATAATATGAGAATATTATTAGTTACTCTACTCTATCTACTTCAATTTACCTTAAGCAATTATGCGCAAAACCTAAGTAAAGTATATGTGCTTTCTGAAGGAGGATTTTCACCTGCTTCTTCAAAATTATCATCATTAGATGTTAATAGTAATACATTTCAAGGTAGTATTTTCAATCCGGGACAAATAGGACTATATCCTGATGGATTGATTTTACACGAGAATCATCTTTATGTGCTGGAACAAGGAGGTTACGGTGGAAGCGGAAAAATTTACAAACTCGATACAAACGGGACAGTTATCAGGTCAGCTTCTGTTGGTACAAATCCCTACTCATTTACGATTTCGAATTCAAAAATTTATATAACAAATGGGTCGGTTGGAAAAGTTTCAGTTTTGAATTTGGAAGATTTCTCTCTGTTGAAAGAAATTTCGGTTGGGGTTTATCCTCAGGAAATATTAGCTCATCAAAATAAAATATTTATTGCTAATACAAGTTTGTGGGGAGGGGCATCTGACTCAACAATAACAGTAATTGATGCGGTTTCCGATTCTGTTATCAATACTCTTATCGTAAAAAAAGATCCTTCTTCCTTAGCAATTTCAAATGATGGATTTCTATTAGTTGGCTGTCCGGGAGATGCAGAAGGGGGAAAAATTTTCAAATTCAATACAACTGATTTTTCGATTGAAGATACCTATTCAATTTCAGCAGGCGGATTTTCGAAAGAAATAAGTATAGATAAAATTAATGGCGATCTCTATTTTATTGCCTATTCGAATGATATTGTTAAGTTGAATTTGCAGAATAAAACTTCCAGTGTAATTGTGCCTTCAGTTTTTCCACAAAATTATTTTTACGGTTACACCTACGATTATATAAATCAAAAGCATTATGTACTTGATGCAAATGATTTTGTTGCAACCGGTGAATTACTCGTTTATAATAATAGTGGAGCTCAACAGCAGCAATTCACAACCGGTGTTGCCCCGCGTAGAGTATTGTTAAAGTATAATGAACCTGTTTCATCAGTTAAAAATGAAGATTTAGCGAAGTCATTTTTGCTAGAACAAAATTATCCGAATCCATTTAATCCTACAACAAATATCAGTTGGCAGATGGCATCAACAAATCATGTTTTACTAAAAATCTTTGATCTTCTCGGAAATGAAATAACTACCCTTGTTGATGAGGTTAAAAATGCAGGGCAGCATTCAATTCAGTTTAATGGTAAAGGATTGAGCAGCGGGATTTATTTCTATGTAATTAAATCAGGTAATTATTCAGATCAGCGGAAAATGATTTTGCTTAATTAATTTGCTAAATCTTTTCTTCCTTAGAGATGCTTTTATAAAAGTTAAATTTGTATATTTTGAATGTTGTTTTTACCCTGTTAGCTCAAATTATCATGTTGAAAATTTATGTTAAATTAAAAATTAATTGAGGTTATAAATGAAAGAGAAAATTTCTTCTAAAAAGTTTTTATTGATGGGAGTACTTTTGCTTGCCGCTGCATTCTCAAGATTCATTCCCCATCCACCAAACTTTGCACCTATTGCTGCAATGGCACTTTTCAGTGGTGCCTACTTTAGCGATAAAAAGATTGCCTTCTTATTACCTATCTTCGCAATGTTTTTATCTGACTTATTTATCGGATTGCATGAAGGAATGTGGTTCGTTTATATCGGTTTTGCATTGATTGTAGGGATTGGATTTCTTCTTCAAAATAGAATTAAAGCTAAGAATGTTCTTCTTGCATCACTCTCTGCTTCCGTTGCGTTTTTTGTAATTACTAATTTTGGAGTTTGGGTAATGGGATTATATTATCCAACAAATCTCGCAGGTTTAGCACAATCATATATCGCAGCTATTCCATTTTTCCATAATGCTATTCTTGGTGATTTGGTTTATTCAGGTTTGTTATTCGGAGTTTATGAATTGGCTAAAAGAAAAGTTCCAGAACTACAGCTTGTAGAAGTAAAGTAATTTTTACCGAGAGGCTGTCTTAAAATAAACATTTTTCTGTACTAAACCGAAGCTGATGTTTTAGATTCAATTCTCGATTCAAAAGCGTTGCTTAGATTCCGAACCGAGTTCGGAATGACAATTTTAAGACAGCTTTTTTTTTCAAATTTATTTTTTTCGTGCGAGTGCAAAACTTACAATCTTAACCAAAGTTTGATTGTAAGTATAACCTGCCGTTTCAGTAGAGCGCATAAATCCGGCTCCTTCAGTAAGATCAGGATTAGGATTTACTTCAAGAACATAAACTTCATTATTTGGAGTTAACCTAATATCAACGCGTGAATAATCTCTTGCCCCCATTAATTTAAAGGAATTTAATGCAACCTTTTCAACTTTCTCTCTAATTTCATTTGATAGTTCAGCGGGACAAATCGGAATTGTTTTATGATATGCTTCATGCATGGGATCCCACTTTGCTTGATAACTTACAATATTAGCCAAATGTTCCGGCATACTACTGAAATCAATTTCACTGATTGGCAGAACTTCGGGGTCTTCATCCCCTATTATTGCAACATTAAGTTCACGCCCTTCGATATATTCTTCAACAAGTGCAGGTTGTTTATATTGAGTGATGACATGATCTATTCTCTCCTTAAGAGAAGAATAGCTTTTTACAACCGAGGCATTTTCAATACCGACACTTGCATCTTCATAAGCCGGTTTTACAATTAATGGATAATGAAGTTTGTGGTGATAAGTTTCTTTTATTTTTTGAAAAAGAACAAATTTCGCTGTTTTAATTCCTTGAGAAGATAAGATTCGCTTCGTCAATACTTTACTCTGACAATTTGCTAATCCCATCGGGGAAGCTCCGGTATAAGCAATTCCAAGAATTTCATAAATACCCGCAATGTTCATTTCCAATTTAGCGTCACTTTTGAAAATTTCCACAAAATTAAAGATTACATCAGGCTTTTCCCGTTCCAGGTTATCAATCAAAAGTTTGAAATTATCCACAATATTGAGTGAATAAGCATCATATCCTTCTTCATTTAAACGGGAAACCAGGTCCTCATACTCATCCATAGGGGTTGTATTATCTACTTCGAAGTAAGGGACAAAATTGAGATTGCTATCTTTGAGATCGGCTTTGTATGCATATAACTCGGGATAAGCCTCATTATAGATAACAGCTACTTTTATTTTAGGATTCATTGAAAAAATAATCGGTTATTTCAAAAAAACTTTTCTAATTATTTCATTCTGATAAATAAATTTACGAGATTCGAGTGTCAATCAAAAATCTACTTTAGAAAAAATGAGTTTTTATCCACAACCTTATAAATATCAATGCGGTCCGTTTGCGTTGAAATATGCACTTGTCATGCTTGGACAATTTCAACATGAACGTGAAATCGGGAAACGTGCCGGCAGCAATTGGTGGTACGGCACAGATGAAATCGGTTTAGCGAAAGCTGCTCGTTCTTATAAATGTTCAATGAAATATATTAAACGAGAAGAACCGGAAGAAGCAATATTTGCCTTATCAAATCAAGTTAAAAGAGGGTATCCATGTATTTTAAGTGTTGATAACTGGGAACATTGGTTCACAGTTATTAATGTTCAACAAAATAAATTTATTGTTGTTGATAGCGGATTGGATAAAGTAATTACAATTTACTCAGCAAAGCAATTATTGAAACGATGGATTTATACCGATGATGAATCTGGTGAAATCAGTTTTGATTGTTATGCATTAATCCCTAAATATAAACCTAAAACCAAAGCAAGTTTTACTCTTGAAAAAGCAAGAAAAGTAATGCACACGCGAAATAAAAATCTTGCGGAAAAATGGGATACTTATTTTAATGATCTAATAAATATTTGCCGTCCGCAAGCCCCCAATTCAAAGAAGATAATTTCTTTCAATGAATTTTTGCGACGATATGAAAAATTAATTGTTAAGGAAGTGGCAAACTGGCACGGAACTCCATCATACAATGAATTAAAGAAAGTACTTAGTAATCTTAAGTTCATTGCTGAAGTTTATGATCTTGTCATTTATTCTGAAGATCAGAAAAAAGCATTAATCGATTTATCAGCAGTGTTAATGATGTATTCATGCGGTAAATATGGGATGGATCCGATTTATTAATGAAGGTGATAAATAAAAAAATATTCAAAACTATTTAAACGTGATTCAACTGCACTATTAATTGTAGATATTCAAGAAAGAAGTCTTGAAGAATTCAAACGAGCTACCAAACTGATTAACTCATTTTCCGTAGATTACTAAACCCCTGAGGTTTTCCATTCACTTGCGTAAGGTGAGTGATTAAGTAATTTTGTTAAACTTATTCTTTTGTTTTTTTATCACGTTGTGCTGCTTTTTCTTCAAGCCGTTTTAACGCATCGATTCTATCATTCAGCATATTCAGTTTGCGATCTACCTCGTCAATATAATTGTTGAACTTACTTTCAACTTCAATTTTATCATAGTAACCGCGTTGATCAAAATAGCTTTTGAACAACCAGTTTCTTTTCAGTGCTTCCATATTTTCAGAAAAACGGGAAGCTCCTATACTTGCCTCATCTGAAATAAGAATTAAATTTGCAAGAATTTGTGCTGCTGAAGAATCGTAGTTACTCTTATCAGAAATCAATTTGCCGAGTAATCCTTTTCCTTCTTGTACATTATTCAAAATTTCATCAATATTAACAATCACTTGATCAACATTTGATACTACCGATTCAACACCACCACTCAAAGAATTCACAACACTTGCGAGGGTATCCAGATTTGAAGTTATTGTAGAGAGACTTCTTTCAGCAGTATTTATCAATCGGTTGGTATTTTGATAAAGGTCATCGCTATTAATCATCTTACCGACAGAGCCTTCTCCTTGATTCACTTTTTCAACAATTTCTGAAAGACTCTTTGTTAATGATTTTGTATAGGATAACATTTCTTGTGTTTCCATAATTATTGCACTAAATCCAAGTGGATCAACACCGATTATCAAACCACCCTCTTTTACTTGAGGAGCAGATGAAGAACCAACTGATAAAACGATAACTTTATTACCAACTAAACCCTCGGTTTCAATGTTTGCCCGGGTATCTGATTTAATAAAGGGAGAAATTTCATGGTTTAGACGCATAAGGACTTCAACTCTACCAACAGAATCTTGTAAAATTCTAATTGCACTAACGGTACCAACAGTGATACCGCTAAGTCTCACTTGAGATCCGCTTCTAAGCCCTTCAATCGTTGAGAAATTTGCTCTCACATTAAATGTAGGTGTAAAGAGTGATTCTTTGTCACCAATAGTAAAAACTGCAATGATTAAAAGCAGTACTCCTATGAAAACAAAAATTCCTAATCTAATTAAGCTACCTCTTGTCATAATTAAAAACTCCTTTATTGTTCATCGATGATCTCATTCGTAAAAAAGTTCTGCAAAAATGGATCATCTGATTTTATTAAATCACCTAACAAACCCTGATGTCGAATTTTCCCATCTTTAATAATAATTGCACGATCTGCAATAATCTCAGCGCAAATCAAATCGTGAGTGATGCTTATCGCGCTCATTTTGAGTTCTTTTTGCAGGTCACGAATTAATTTACTTATTCCTTTAGTTGTTATCGGATCAAGTCCCGTAGTTGGTTCATCATACAAAATAAGCTCAGGTTCAGTTATAATAGCACGTGCAAGACCAATTCTTTTTCTCATACCGCCTGATAATTCTGAAGGCATTTTATCAATTGCATTTAGAAGCTTTACCGACGAAAGAGCTTTCTCAACTTTTTGATTAATCTCACCTCTTGTAAAATTATAATTTCTAATCAATGGAAATTCTAAATTTTCTCTTACTGTCATTGAATCATATAAAGCACCGCTCTGAAAGAGGAAGCTGATTTTCTTTCTCATTTCGTTTAAATCTTTTTGATTAAGATTTGCAACATCTTTTCCAGTAATAAAAATTGTTCCTTTTTCAGGTTTCAAGAGTCCGACCATACATTTTAATAAAACGCTTTTACCTGTACCGCTTTTGCCGAAAATGACTAAATTCTCACCTCTCTCAACCTCAAGCGAAACATCATCTAAGACTACAAAATCTCCGAAAGATTTTGAAACATTTTTTACTTCGACTATTAATTCGGCCATAGTATCAATGATATTTTTACAAGAATCATATCTGCCACTAATATTAATAAAGAGGCTAACACTACAGAAGTTGTGGAAGCTTTCCCGACACCTTCCGTTCCTTTATCTGCGTTGTATCCTTTATACGCACCAACTATACCAACAATAAATCCAAAAAAGATTGTTTTTCCTACACCCGGAATTGCATCACTAAATGTGATTGATTGAATTACTGCTCCTGTGTACAATTCAAATGATGAATTTTGAACTAACATTACTGCTATATAACCACCGAATATCGCTATGAAAATAACATACACAGCAAGCACTGGAAGAATTATTGAACATGCAACAACTCGTGTAACAACCAAAAACCGAAATGGATCGATTGCCGAAACTTCCATTGCATCAATCTGTTCTGTTACTCGCATTGAGCCAAGTTCCGCTCCAATTCCCGAACTAACTCTTCCGGCAAAAATAAGTGCTGTTAATACGGGACCTAGCTCTCGCACAACAGAAAGGGCTACCATGCTGGGAAGAAATGACTCAGCACCAAATCGAGATAATACAGGCTGACTTTGGAGAGCGAGAACAAATCCAATGATTAATCCGGTAACGCTAACTATCGGAAGTGTTTTAACACCAAGCTCGTCCATGTGTTTTTTAATCTCCATAAAATCATAGGGAGGAAGAAAAACATTCTTAAAGAATCGGATGATAAAATAAGAAAAATGACCTATACCGGTTAAGAAGGATAGGATATTGTTTTCAATTGATGATGTTTTAACTTTTTTGCCCAAAAGTTTCCTTTTCGGTAACGACTGATTTGAAAATCTCTTTTACAAGTGGAAAAATAACAATTTTAGTTATTCGATAAAACAAATGTAAAAATAAATATTTTAGTAAACCCTGATAATTGATGAATGGTTTAGTTTATTATTCCATTTTTTGATTGCATTATAGTTCTATCTATTTTTGAACATCTTTATCACAATTTTAATGGAAACAAATGGATGACTCAAAATACATTCCTGTTGCTTGTGGACTTTATGATTTGATAGAACATGCTATCGTCCGAAAGTCTATGATACTGATACAATTTCAAACAACCGATGGAACATTATCTGAGATGAACGACCAACCAATTGATCTGATCTCCAAAAATCAAGCTGAATTTGTAATTCTAAAATCCGGTGTTGAAATCAGACTCGATAAAATCCTAACAATAGATGGGAAAACTTTTGATTCTTGTAGTACTAAATAATTTTTAATAAACGAATTTCATAACAATAATAATTATCATTACCATGAAAAAATTTGAAAGACGCGGTTTTTTAAAAACATCTGCAATTCTTGCTGCAGGTTCATCAGCAATACTTATGGGCTGCAATGGCGAAAAGAAAACTGAGAACATCAATATTCTAACTAACAAAAAATATGAGTGGAAATTAGTTACTGCCTGGCCTCCTCATTATCCTTTACTCGGCGAGTATGCTGAAAAATTTTCTGATATTATTAACAGAATGTCGTCGGGAAGGTTTAAAATTCAGGTCTATGGCGGTGGTGAATTAGTTCCACCTTTGGAAACGTTTGATGCAGTAAGTCAAGGACTTGTAGAGATGGGACATTCAGCTTCATACTATTGGGCGGGGAAACTTTCGGCTTCTCAGTTTTTTACTAGTGTTCCGTTTGGAATGAATTCAGATCAATCAAATTCATGGTTAAATCATGGTGGTGGTTTAAAACTTTGGGAAGAGATGTATGCACCATTTAATATTATTCCGTTTTGCTGTGGTAATACAGGGGGACAAATGGGGGGATGGTTCAGAAAAGAGATTAATTCTATTTCCGATATAAAGGGATTAAAAATAAGAATGGCGGGATTAGGAGGAAAGATTATCAACAAACTTGGGGCATCCACGATACTTTCTCCCGGCGCAGAACTATACACAAATCTTGAAAGAGGTGTTATCGACGCGCTCGAATGGATTGGTCCATATCACGATTATTTAATGGGTTTTCAGAGAATTGCCCCCTTCTACTATTATCCCGGCTGGCAGGAGCCAACAGGAATACTCGAATTATTAATAAATAAAAATGCCTTTGAGTCGTTACCCGTTGACCTTCAAGATATTGTTCGATATGCCGCTGAAGCTGTTAACACACAATGCTTAGCTGAGTTTAATTTTCGTAATGCTGAATACCTTGAGAAAATTAAAGTTGAAGGGAAAGTTCAATTTAAAAAGTATTCTGATGATCTTCTAAAATTATTTAGCAATACAACTGTTGAAGTTATAAATGAGATTACATCAAAAGACTTAATGAGCAAAAAAGTTTTTGAATCTTATTCGAAGTTCCAAAAACAAATTAATCAGTGGAGTAATATTGCCGAAATAAATTATCTCTAAAATTACTACTGTTTTTAAGATTTTAAAACGCTTACTAAGCATGTTACGAGTTGCGGATAAAATGCAATAACTGATAATACTATTATTTGAATTATTACATACGGAACAATCCCTCTATATAAATTTCCTGAAGTAATTTCCGGTGGAGCAACTCCTTTCAAATAGAATAGAGAGAACCCGAATGGCGGTGTTAAAAATGATGTCTGAAGATTGATAGCAATCAATATTCCCACCCAAAGAAGATCAATTTGATAGTGTACAAATATGGGGGCGACAATTGGAACAATGATAAAAGTGATTTCTATAAAATCTATAAAAAAACCTGCTATAAAGATTATAATCATCACCACTAACAAAAAGTGATGAGCATCCATATTTGCAGACATAATTAATCCTTTCAGGTAAAGATCACCGTGTAAGCCTCTAAATACGAGCCCAAATGCAGAGGCTCCCACAAGAATTAGGAATGCCATACTCGTCATCCAGGTAGTTTTTTGTGAAACTTCTTTTAAGATTTCAATTGAAAATCTTTTCCTGATAATAGTGAGAACCGTTGCTCCAAGTGCTCCTATTGCAGCAGCCTCAGTTGGTGAAGCAATCCCCAAAAAGATAGAACCAAGTACAGCAACCACTAATAATAATGGTAACAAAAAGGCATTGATAATTTTTTTGTACTTACCTTTCCCTTGAAACAGAGCTACTTCATTTGCAGGCATTGCGGGGAATGCTTTTTTATTAAAAACCGATTGAATCAAAATCCAAACAAAATAAAGAAAGACTAATATAAAACCAGGAATTACCGCCCCAATAAATAAGTCACCAATCGGAACGTTCAATACACTACCTAATAATACAAGTACAATACTTGGTGGAATAATTTGTCCGAGTGTTCCACTGGCTGCTATAATTCCAGTTGAAGCATCAGGATCACAACCACGTTTTAACATTACGGGTAAACTTAAAACACCCATTGTCACAACCGTTGACCCAACAATTCCGGTCGAGGCTCCCATCATTACACCAACTAAGAGAACGGCATATCCGAATCCACCCCTAATCTTTCCGAATAATAACGCCATCGTCTCAAGTAGTTCCTCAGATATTCCGGACTTCTCAAACATCACACCCATAAAAATAAACAATGGAACAGCTATCAAAATGTAATTTGACATTATTCCCCAAACCCGCAATGGAAGCAGGTTGAAGAAATCAAAACCAAATGTAAATAAACCGAATATTATTGATGCACCTCCAAGAGTGAAGGCAACCGGAAATCCGGCTAATAATAGAACTAATATGACAATGAAAAATAGAATTGGAGTAAAGTCCATATAATTTACTCTATTACTTTTGTTTTGAGAGCTATTATCGATTTCATCATCATAGCAATTCCTTGAAATAATAATAGCACAAACGATAACGGTAAAATCGCCTTTAGTAAATAACGGGCAGGTAAACCGCCAGCATCGGGAGAGGTTTCACCAACTGAAAATGAGGTTGTAACAAAATCAATACTCGACCATATCATAATTAAACAGAATGGTATTATAAATATTAGCACACCAATAATATTAATAAAATTTCGATAATTGGGTGAGAATTTATTATATAATAAATCAATTCTTACATGTTTATCATGCTTCAAAGTCCATCCGGCAGAAAGTAAAAAAAGGATTGAAAAGAGATGCCATTCAAGTTCTTGTAATGCTAAACTACTTATCGAAAATAGATAGCGTGAAACAACATCATAGCTCACTACCAATACAAGCAAAGCGGCTATATATGATACACCAATCCCGATTTTCTCCTGTATATATTCGATTGTATTAATAATATTATTCATAGATTATTTATTAAAATGCATTAACGATGTGATTAATTTTTGGTTTAGTTATATCCTCCATTAGAATTGCAACTACATCAAAGCGAACAAATGTATCTTCAATATTTTTTTCATAAATATACATTTGTCCTATTTTCCTTAACTGTTTGATTTTATTATTTGTAATTGCCAATTCGGGTTCACCGTAATTGAGATTGGTTCTTGTCTTCACTTCAACAAAAACTAAGGTATCACCATCGCGGGCAACTATATCAATTTCACCTTTACCGTAACGAAAATTTTTCTGAACAATTTCAAACCCTTTTTCTTCAAGAAGAGAAGCGGCTAATTCTTCTCCATATTTTCCCATATCTTGTTTAGAGGAATCCAATTTGTTCCTCCGATAATATTTTCTTTAAAAAGGATTTCCTGTGGAATGGTGTAACCCCATATTCTTTGACAGCCTTAATGTGCATTTTAGTTGGATAACCTTTATTATGATCCCAGCCATAATTGTAGTAAGAATGAGAAAGTTCCATCATATATTCATCCCGAATTACTTTTGCGACTATTGAGGCGGCGGCTATGGACTGTGAAAGTGAATCACCTTTTACGATAGTCAAAGTTTGAATATCCGAGGAAAAAGATTTATTCCCATCGATTAAAACAAGTCCTGGTTCTATCGTCAAACCGTTCACCGAATTCTTCATCGCTAATAATGATGCTTGAAGAATATTTATTGAATCAATAATTATATGAGGCACAATACTGTATGAATAAGATACTGCTCTATTAATAATAACTTCAAACAATTCATCTCTCATTTTTGCTGTAAGCTTTTTAGAATCATTTATGCCCTTAATACAAGTTTTCTCATCAAGTATTACTGCTGCAGCTACTACCGGTCCGGCAAGAGGTCCTCGTCCGGCTTCATCTACACCGGCAATAATTTTGTACCCCTTAATTCTATATTTATCGTCGAAACTCTTCATTGACCTAATACAATAGCTATTAAACCGATAACCATTACAACTTTAATTAGTGAACTTACTTTACTCATTTCAACTTTTGAATTAGAACTAAATAATATTTTCATCGAATATACTAAAAGTGGATTTATTATTAACATCGCTATTACAATAAATTCAATTTTGTACTTAACAAGAAAAAAAGGAAGTGTCGTTAAAATGATTAGAAGTATTGTTAGACCTAAAATTAATTTATTGGTATTTCTAAGTCCAAAGACAATCGGTAAAGAATCTACCTTAAAATTTGAATCCCCTTTTATATCTTCAATATCTTTAACAATTTCACGAATTAGAGTTGTTAAGGAGGCAAATAATGCAGGGAAAATATTTTCTGAATAATTACCTGCAGCTACACCTCCGTAGATAAAGGCAAATCCGGTTACAAATGCCACTATTAAATTTCCTGCTAAGGTAATTCGTTTAAAATATTTTGAATATAAAAATAGAAGTAAAGAAGCCGCCATAACTATCAGTAAATTAGAAATGCTAATTAAGTAGCTTAGGATTAACGAGACTATTGTTAATAAAGCGTAAAATGATAATGCCAATATTGGATTAATCTTCCCTGACGGAAGAACTCTATCCGGTCTATTAATTTTATCTATTTCAATATCGAGATAATCGTTAATTACATTTCCTGAAGCTCCTGTGAGCATTCCACTTAAAGCTGCAAGTATATAAATTGAAATTGTAGTTCCACTGTTAGATGAAATAAATACCGCAACGCATATCGAGACAAATGTTATGAGTCCGTTTAACGGTCGTGTAATTTTGATTAAGTTATAGACAGAGTGAAACAAATTAATTCCCGTATTTACCGTAAATAAATAGAATAATCTAAAATAGTTCATTATTTTATCGATGCAAAAATAATATCGAAGTTTTTATAAATGTAAATTTAGTTATTATATCTTTTCAATTGGAGGTTGTTTTGAAATTATATTTGTTCTTGATGTTTTCACTTTTTCTCTTAATCGTAGTTCCCCTTTCTGCTCAAACTGATACGAAAGATAATGATAAATATAAAGTAATTACCAAATTTGATCCAACAAGAGATGCTTCAAAAGATATCATTGAAGCAATATCTGAAGCAAGAAAAAGTAATCGCAGAATTTTACTTGATGTCGGCGGCGAATGGTGTATTTGGTGTCATAGACTTGATGAATTATTTGAAATCCATCAAGATTTAAATAAATTTTTACACGATAATTTTGTAGTTGTAAAAATCAATTTCAGTAAAGAAAATGAGAATAAAGAGGTTCTTTCGAAATACCCTAAAGTTGCGGGTTATCCTCATTTTTTTGTCCTGAATAAAAACGGAAAATTTTTACACTCACAAAATACAGGTGATTTAGAAGAAGGGAAAGGACATGATAAAGAGAAGGTTTTGTCATTCCTCAAGAAATGGGCACCTTCAAAAGTTAAACAGAAAAAAGTAAGTGATTAAAATTCATTAATTAAACCGAAATGAATTTTCCCTTCGCTGAAAGATTCCCCTTTTGCTAAGGCAAAACTAACAGCTATTACACCCAGACCGGTTTCAAGATTAAGTCCGACCCCATAACCAATTTTAAAACCGGAATTTTCTAAAATTTGTCGTTGCTCATCACGCTTTCGTAAATAATATCCCGAATCGAAAAAAAGGAAAGCAAAAGTTCTGCGACTTAATAGATAGCGGTACTCAGTATTAGACCATGCAATTCTTGATCCTTGAAATTGATTTTCTCGATAACCTCTCAGTGTATTTGTTCCACCTAAAAAATAGAGATCACTCGTCTCAAACTGTGATGCTTGCAACTCTTTTGCATGTACTCCAAATGAAATAACTTGTCGTCTGAATGGTTCTATGAAAATAGAGAAATCAATAAATATTTTTTGTAAGTTAAGATTGAGTTTAGTATCGTCATTGATGTATTGACCGGGTCCATTAATTTTCTTTTTACTTAACCAGTAGGAATTGTATAAATAGATTCCCTTTGTTGGTGAATATGGGTCATCTCGTGTATCTATCTTTAAACTCACTCCGGTTGAAATACTCGAAGAATTGTAAACCGTAAAAATCGAATGGTCATTTACAGTTGGAATAATAGACTCAGAGCTTAATCCAAATCCTAATGTAATATCTTCATCAGCAAGATATTCTATTGTTCCTTCAATCTTGCGTTGAACATAAGATGAGTCTTGAATTTTCTGATTTATAACCGTTGAAATATTAAAAGGAAATCCGAATATCCAGGGTTCCATATATTTTATTTCCAACTCTTGCGATAAACGGTTAATTTTTTGCCATCTGAAAGCAGCGGCTCTTCCCGTTCCAAAAAGATTTCGCATTGATATATTTACTAAACCTGTAACATAACCGCTCTCCTCTTTATTCTGAGGTGGAGCGTAACCGATAATACCGTCAAAATTATTTGTTTGTCTTTCTTCAACTTGAATTTGCAATATTCCTTTCCCTTTGGAATTATTTACAAAGGTAGGTTCTGCAATCGGTTGAAAAAATCTAAGTCTGTTTAATCTCTTTGGAATATCATCAATTATTTTTTGATTATATGAATCCCCTTGTTTTAAGCCTAATTCACGAATAATCACATGATCATCCGTATCAGAATTTCCGGTTATTTCAATTGAATCTATCCTGCTATAATTTCCTTTACGATAAGTTAAAAAGATGTCGACAAGATTAGTATTTGAAATTGTATCGGTAAAAAAATATAATGATGTTAATTCAATAATTGTAAACGGAAATCCATTTTGTTCAAAAACAATCAACGCTTCCTGAATTGTTCGTTCAACATCTAATTGTATAAAAATCTTATCAACAAAATAATCGAACAATTTCTTTTCTTGTATATATTCAAGACTATCTAATCCTTCTAAAAATATTTCATTAATAAATGTCGGCTCATTTTCTGTTATTGAGAAATGTAAAGTTGACTGTGTAGAATCTTTATTATTTTCAATTGTAATCGGTTGGCAATCAGAATTAAAATAACCTTCTTCTCTATATAAAAATGATATTTTTTGTTGAATTATAGTTACAACCGAATCATTGTAGGGTAAATTTTTGTATTCGTTTAAAACTCTATCAAAAAAAGAAATTGGTAATGTCTTATTACCGATTATTTTTATTTCGGAAATAGTTTGTGAATGGGTGATTAAGGGGAGTAGTATAAAAAAAAAGAGATATAATCTTTTATGAAACATCGATTGTTTTCATTTTTTTACCAATTTCATACACCTGTAGTGAAGAAATTAAATCTTTTACATTATTAAGGTTAACTTTGCAGACATCAAATGTTTGCGCATTAATAACACCGAGTGCAACTGCCGTTTTTAGTGAATCATCAAAAATTAAGTCATTATAGTGCCCATAGACAATTCCCGCAACAAAAGCATCTCCACTTCCGGTAGCATCCTTCACATTGATTTTTGAAGGTGTAATTTTATAATGGAAATCAGCTTTGCTGCAATAAACTGTAGACGCACCATTAGTTATAAAGGACTGCTTAATCCCTTTACTGTAGAGAAAATCTAAAAACTCTTGAATATCATTTTCACTATGAAGATTACGATTCAGTGAGTAATTAATTTCGGAAAGATTATTATGCAAAATTGTTGGACTTTCATTTATACATTTTTCAAGATGGCGACCATAAGTGTCAATGACGGAAATTTTATCATAATTATTTGCGATTCTAATTAGTTCAGGAAAAATTCTATCTGCTTCAACTGAAGGGGAACTTCCAGATAAAACGACAATCTCACAATTCTGAATCATCTTATCGAGCTTATTTATTACTTCATTTGTTTCAGTTTCAGTAATAATATTATTATCGGAAAATAGAGTTGTTACTGAATTCTTTTCAGTTTCGATTAGAAGAGTTGCTTCTCGTGTTTCGGAGACTGTTTTCGCAGCCGTAAAATTAATTTCTTCCTTAGTAAGAAGGTGCCGGATTTTTTTTCCGTTTTCTCCACCCAATATTGTAAAGATTAAAGAATCGACATCCAACATTTTTAATTGTCGACTGACATTAATTCCTTTACCTCCAACATTAAATATTGGGGAAAGTGAACGATACTCACTTCCATTTACAAAAAATGGTAAGAAATATTTTCTTTCTAAAAGAGGATTTATTGTAACAGTTAAAACCATGATTAAATTGAGTTGCTATTAACGAAAACGGTAATTATCGCCATATAACGGGGTCGCTAATCTATAGTCACCGAATCCGGTTCGATCAACAAAAACAAACTGACGATTGATATTATAATACTCCCAAATTTCATAAGGTTTTGAATCATAATCGAAAGGGTGACGATCAACATTATTCGGAGCCCCGAGAATTATATAAACCATGCCCATATCACTTTTCCAGCCTTCCATATAGTTCGAAAAAGTTTTGTTAGAATACTCTACACGTCTGAAATACTCATTGAAAATTTCATTCTCAATAGTAGCCTTATTTGGATCTCTCTGTTTCCAGAATGCAAGAAAACGATCTAACTTAATTTCATAATTAGTTGCGTCTTTGATAAATTTCAAATCACTACTGTTCGCTATATAAATCATTTGGTCAATTGCTTTATCAAGGTCTTTAATAGATTCCGGAATTCCTATATGTCTTAAGAAAAAAGATTTAGAACTTGTAATCAACGTATTTAATTTATTATCATTTAATTTTACATAAAGAATATATTCACCAATGCTCACATCCAAATTTTCAACTTGATAAAATATCTGATTAAGCCCGCTATCGATACTATAATCAATAGTATTGGAGTAAATAGTTTCTTGTTGTTTATTCATGATAGTATAATTAAGAACAACATTTTTCTTTGATTCAGAATAAATTTCATAGTAAAAAGGGATCGTTCCCTTTTGTTGAACTACATTCCCTGAAATATTCGGAATAACTTTGTTATACCCATCAGTACTTGACTTTGAAGCAATTAACATTATTCCACTCACTGCCAAACTATCCGAGAATTCTTCAACGTTGTATATGCTACTATATGAATAATTCTTTCGGGAATCTTTATCCTCTACCTCTATTCTCATGAAATATTTATTCGGAGCGAGGGAAAATGTTCTAAAACTAAGGTTGGAATTATTACGAGAAATAGTAAGATCGAAATCAGATGTTTCAATTTTCTCAGTCCACGATTTTTCTGTTAACAAACGCAAACGATGTTCATCATAAATACTAATAGTCACAAGATATTCAGCTAAAAATATTTCCTTAGATTTTATAAACTGAATTTGATTGTATGGCACTTGAACAAAAACATCAACCCTGGTTTTGCCCGAATCAGTTGACCAATATGAAATAGCATCATAATAAAAAACAGGGAGCGATAGTATTGAACGATCTTCAATAGCATTTTCCACCTGAGCAGTTGAAAAATTGTTTATGCAAAGAAATAAAAGTAATGGAAGGAACCACTTCATTATAAATATCCCTATTATTTATTAATTAAATTTGCGAAAAGATCATATTCATTACAATCATAAATTTTCCCCATATAAAAATTTCCGGGACTTATGTGTAATGAATTTTTAGGAATTAAAACTTCACCATCAACTTCCGGGGCATCACGGTAAGATCGTGCAACATAATAGTTGCCTTCAATACCTTCAACAAGCAATTGCAATTCAGTACCCACTAAGTTTTGGTTCTTAGCTAAGGAAATATTCTTTTGAATTTCCATCAACTTTTGTTTGCGATTTTCTTTTTGATGTTTTGAAATCGGATCTCCTAATAAATAACTTGTTGTGTTTTCTTCAATCGAAAAAGCAAAAACGCCGACTCTGTCGAATTGAGTTTCTTCTACAAAATCACACAACTCCTGGAAATCTTTTTGAGTTTCAGCCGGATAACCGACAATAAATGTAGTTCTTATAGCGAGTTGAGGAATATTTTCTTTTAATCTTTTAATCAACTCTTTAGTTTTTCTTGAAGAGATTCCCCGTCTCATAGATTTTAAGACATCATCACTTATGTGTTGCAATGGAATATCAAGATAAGGAAGTACTTTTGGATTATTTGCAAGTACCTCAATAACGTCATCCGGAAAGTGAGAGGGATAAGCATACATTAACCTTATCCATTCAATACCATCGACTTCACTTAACTTTGTTAACAGTTCGGCTAAATTTCTTTTATCATAAATATCTTTACCATAGTCAGTCGTATCTTGCCCAATAATTATAAGCTCTTTAGTATTATTCCTGGCTAAAAATTCGGTTTCTTTTATAAGAGAATCGATTTGCACCGAATGATTTTTTCCGCGCATCAGTGGAATTGCACAAAACGAACAAGGGTGATCGCATCCCTCAGAAATTTTTAAGTAAGCGGAATGTGATGGAGTTGTTAAAACTCTTTCACCAAGCAGTTCGTATTTAAGTTCACCCCCTAATTCTTTTACTATCCCTTCATAATTCTCTGTACCGAAAAAAACGTCTACTTCAGGTATTTCAATTTGTAATTCTGAACTATATCTTTCTGACAAACAACCGGCAACAATTACTTTTTTAATTTTACCATTTTTCTTTAGCCCCACCGCTTTAAGAATGGTGTCTATAGATTCTTTTTTTGCATCTTCGATAAATCCACAAGTATTTATGATAACTGTATCAGCAGAGTTGGGATCATCTATTAACCGACAATCATTCAATACTAACTGCTTCATAAGTCTTTCAGAATCAACTGTATTTTTGGAACAACCAAGAGTTATAACGCTAACTTTATCATTAATTTTCATACTTTAAGACCCAACAAAAAATCGTAGATAAAGGAATATTGCGGGTGAAGCAACCAACAAAGAATCGAAACGGTCAAAAATTCCGCCGTGTCCCGGAATTAAGTTTGATGAATCTTTCACACCAGCATCTCTTTTAAATAATGATTCGATTAAATCTCCCATTTGTCCGATTGTACCAATTATTACTCCAATTATAATAACGTGATTCAACTGCATAAATTCGAGTATTATATATTTTGCTGCAATCATTGTAAATATTGAAAATACAAATCCGAATATTGCCCCCTCCCAGCTTTTCTTCGGACTTACACGTGGAAATAATTTATGCTTTCCTAAACTTATTCCACCAAAAAATGCCGCTGAATCACAAATCCATATTGTCACAATAATTGCTATGATTACAAACCCGCCACGTTCATAAATAAAGAAATTTTCCCTTATCGCCAATATTGATGAAGCGAAAAGCCCAATGTAAAATAGACCGAGTAATGTTATTCCGATATTGTGAATTGCAGAACCTTTATTTCGAAATAATTCCAATAATGATAACAATACCACAACTGCCAATATTAAATCGTAGAATTCAACAAATTTCAATGACTTGTTCAAAATAATTGCAGCAACAGAAATTAAACCTACAACTATCTGAGGACTATTTTTTTTGAGTTTTGAAAAACTCATGAATTCATAGAATGAAACCAGTCCAATTGCCAAAACAAATAGAAGAAATGGAACTCTCCCAAAATAGCTGAGGTATAAAATTCCCGGAATAAAAATTATAGAGACAACAACACGTTTAAATGTATTATTCTTCGACATTATTCCTCTTCAAATTCGAAGTTATTATTTTCAGATCCCTTAATAAACTCCAATGCTGCTTCAGCATCATCATTCCTTACATATAACTTAACAATTGCAAGGTCGCCAACACCGGGATAGCTGCTGTCTTTTTGAGATAAAATATAACTTTGGATTTCAGCACTCTCAAGATTTGATTTTACCATTTGCGCTTTGTAAAGCTGATCGCATTGGTAAACCAATGTCAAATCACTCTCATCATTAATAATTTCCTCACTTATAGGCAATTTGTCAACTAACTCCACCTCACAATCAGAACACATTTTTGCTGAGTCGATATATTCAGTTCGGCAATTTGGACAGTACTTCATGATATGTCTCCTTATGTTGAAAGTAAAAACTAAACTTCTTTTAATAAAGTTGGATGTTGATTTTTCTTTTTATAAAAATTATAAATAAAAAGAATTATTATAACAAAGAGTAATAACTGTAGCCCAAATGCAATCCATGTACTACTTAATTCAGAAACCGGAATAACTTTGTTTTGCTTTAGTTCTTCATCACCAAAAATAAAATAGAGTATGACAGCAACAAAGTTATTTGTAAAGTGTAAAATGATCGGAACAAAAATTGAATCCGTTTTATAGGCTGCAAATCCAAAATATAAACCCAATGCAGTTAATGCTATTAATGCATAGGGATTAAAATGGAACATTCCAAAAAATAAAGCTGTTATCAATGCACCTAAGAACTTATTATACTTTAATTCAAAACTCTTTTGTATGTAACCTCTAAACATAACCTCTTCACAAATTGCAGGAGTTACAGCTACAACAACTATAACCAACACACCTTCTATTATAGAATTTGGTTGTAATAAACTGCCATAACTTTTTTCAATCATCTCATTCAGTTGATTAAAAAAATTTTTAAGTTTTTCAAAGATGTAAATATCTTTTGTCCAAAGATCTATATAATAGTTCTGGAGAGTCAGAAATGTTTGTAATAATGCTGTTAGTGAAATAATTCCGAATAGGAAAATCCCGATTTCTTTCAACCCGGGAATTTTAAATCGAATTACTTTTGAGACGTTCTCATAGATTAGTTTTGAAAAGACAAGTGCCGGCAAAAGGATAAACAAAATTTGTCCTGCCATTGTAATCAATCTGAGTGAATTAACATCAGCGTTTTCAATGTCAGTACCGAATACTAATAAAGTTAGAATACTACCAAAAATTTGATAAAAGACTAATGCGCCAAAAAGTCCTAATAATCCGGCTTTAAATGGACTCATTTTGGGATATAGTTCATCTTGAGAAAAAGTATCTAAGTTTTTCTTATTTTGATTTTCCGGTTCATTATTGTTTGAGGGAGTTTCATCCATCTATTTTACCTTCGACGTAAATTTTCCGTTAAGACCTTCAAATGCAGTTAATTCAGCATCAATCGAACCAATCACAACTTTGGTCTTTACTTTTATTGGAACTTTAAGCTGATCATCAGAAAGCCAGATAACAATATTTCCCTCACTTTTAAACAACCCGCCTTCTTGAACTAATGGCTCAACAATCACGCAATCAAATGTTCCTGCGGCGACTGTTATTCTTTCTCTACCAAGAAATTTTACATCAAGATCATAAACTTTATCTTTATAAAAATTCTGAAGTTCAATTTTGTCACCTATTTTCATGTTAGAATAATTAACTGTTCTTGCAAAATAAAAAGCAGAAATAATATCATGAACATTTTTCGGGATAGGATATTCCCCTTCAGAAGTTTTTGCTTTTCCTCTTCTCTGATCAAAAAAAGCAGAGAAATCACGAGAATAATTACCCTCTCTAATATGTTGTTCAAATCTCCAGGGGAACAATCCCTCAACATCTACATAGCTTTCGTACTTATCACGTACTTTAAAAACCCAATCAAAACTAGGAACAGAATTAACTTCAAAATTGACATGGTATGCATTTCTTCCGGATATTCTTCTAATTTTTGGAATCGACATAATTGCAACACCGGCTGTAACAAAACCATACTTAACATCAAATGTTAACTTTTCACCTTCTTTAAAAGCTGTGTTTTCAACTTTCTTGAATTCTTCTGCTATTCCACTTGAGGTTATGAGACTTATAAATAAAACAGTTAGCAATAAGCTCAATAGATATATTCTTTTTTTATTCTGCATGAAAATCTCCGTTATTCGAATGTAACTTATAAATTTTTTGAACATTTGCAAAGACGTTGTTAAGATTAATACTATCCATGCAGTTCAGTCTTTCGCACTGCTGCCTATCACAGTTTGAACAAGCAATTTCCGGCATAACAACCATTTTCTTTTCAGTATATGGTCCCCATCTTTTTGGTGAACAAGCCAATATCTTTGGATAAAAACCGATCACATATTTATCCAATGCTGCTGCTATATGCAGTGGACCGGTTGAATTGCCTATAAAGATGATTGATAAATCAATTAACGCAACTAATTCACTTAATTCTAATTCACCTGCAAAATTAATTACATTTTCTTTGACTATTAATTGCTGACATAAAGATGTTTCTGATTTACTTCCTGATATAAAGATATAACAATCAAGCTCAGATAGTAATCCCATTAATTTTATCATTTTATTTATCGGAAGATCGACTGCACTTCCGCCGCTTCCCGGGTGTACAATAATTATTCGTCTATCAAGTTTAATCCCTTTTTGTGTAAGCTTTGACAAAACCTTAGTTCGAACAGTATCTGAAATAGTCAGATGAAAATTAGCTGATTTTTCATCAATCGCTTGATGAATATTAATTTGTTTAAGGAGGTTAAGATTATATTCAAGCTCATGCCTTTCAGCAGTTTTTCTATGTTCGTATACTTTTTTGTTGAAGAAGAAAGAATACCATCTATAACCTGTACCGATTCTATTCTTAATTCCCGATAAAAAAATAATTAATGATAGAAGGAATGTTGGGTAAACCACAATTACTGCATCGATTTTTTTTTTGCGTAACATTTTTACGTTTTGCCAAAAATTAGGTTTTCCATTTTCCTCAATTAATTCTAACACCTCATCAATTCCTTCGTAGTTAATTGCTAACGCTGAAGTATAACTTCTAAGCAAAAATGTAATTCTACATGATGGATATTTTTGTTTAATAAAATCAACTAAAGGAAGTGAAAGTATTACATCCCCGATTCTGTCAGTCCTTACAATCAATAAATTATTCGGTATAATCATTTCTTTACTGTAAATGGGGAATTTTTAATATAAAAACGCCATGGTAAATCAGTCGACTTCGAAATTCCAATACGTGTAGTTTCGACTATTTCAAAATTGCTAATCATTTTATTATCAAGAATAAATATATGATTTTTGTTTAGATTTATCCCATCACAATTTTTAGTAATGCCAAATGCTGAACAAATTTTTCCGGGACCATTTGTAAGATTAATAAATTGTTTTTCGGATATCATTTCAGTATCAAATCGATTCATCGCCATTTTATTAACACCATAAATAGGTTCAATTGAGCGCAATAAAACTGCATCTCCGGAATTGATTTCACCTGTCACAATATTTGCACAAAAATGAATTCCATACGAACTATAAACGTATAGAACACCACCACCTGCAAACATCGATTGATTTCTTTCTGTTCTTCCTTTATAAGAGTGAGAGGCTTTATCATCAACTTTTGAATAGGCTTCGACTTCGACAATAATTCCAGCTAAGTACTGATTACCGGTTTTAACAACAAATATTTTACCCGGGAGATTTCGAGCAACATCTAATACTTTCTTTTTATAGAATTTTGTGGTGAGTTTTTGATTAGCGAGTAGAGATTTAAGTTTCATTATAAAACTGAATAATTACAGTTCTAACTTTTTATTCAATTCCGAAATCTTTTGATCAAAATAACTTTTTCTGTCAGGTTTCAATTCACTCAGTTTTTGATAAATATTAATAGCTTCTTTAAACTCACCTTGTGCAACAAAAATTTTAGCCATCGTTTCGGAAGTAATTGATTTTTCCTTAAACCTTTGATCATTACTTTCGGTTTTGGAATTGTTGTTTTGTCGGGAAGTTTCTGAGAGTTTTATTGATGAAATTTTCTGTGCTATTTCAGAAAGTCTGTCATCTACAGAATTCGATTTATTAGAAAACTCTTTTTTGTTTTGATCTTCAATATCCTCCGGTATATCAACCCAGGTTGAGAGTCTTTTATTCATTTCAAATGCAGAACGCTGTTTTTTAATATTCTCTATTTCGTGAACGTAATAGTCAAATGATTCTTTTGAATGAATTGATTGGAATACATCTTTAAAAATTTTGAGTGAACTGGAATAAGTCCCTTTTAGTGCTAGTGCTTTTGCAAGAATGATTTTAGCAGTATGAAATGAGGGGAAAAGAGTTAAACCTTTTTCTAAAATTTCAATAGCTGCATCGATATTATTAAGAGAAATCTCCTTATTCGCCTGTTTTACAAATAGAGGAGATTTCTTATTAAATTCATAAATCAAACAAGCCTTATTTTCGAATAAATCACGTTTTGATTTTGACACATCAAACTCTACTGTTTAGATAAAGCATGTTTGAGTGAAGAAATTGAAACAAAAGAGAATCCGAAAAAGAATAATAATTGAAATGGGAGTGCGGCAATCTCAACAAAATATATAGATGAAATAATTCCAACTAAACAATATAGAGCCATCATTAACTCAACTATTACACCCGGTTCAATTTTACGGTTGTGATATTTATTTCCGGAAACCTTAGCTTCACCATCAACGGCTTTAAATTTTGGAGTTCTTACAAATTCACTTTTGCGGCTTAACAAACCTTCAATTACTGCACGCGAATTATTAACCGCAAAACCCATACTTCCAGCCATAAATAATGGGAATAAAACTATCTTCTTGCGCCAATCCGCACGAATATCTTTTTGTGAATAGAGATAAAAGGTAAATGAACTCACAAAAGCTAAAACGAATACCGACATAACACCAAAATAAAGTTCATGTGAGCCACTGTTTTTTACAAAAGTTAGCGGAACATTGAGTATTGCAGCCAGAAGAATGAAAGGGAAAACAAAATTACTTGTTAAATGTACTGTTGCCTGCAACTTAATTCTCAATGGAATTTTTGATCTCCAGACATGTGGAAGGATTTTTTTAGCAGTTTCGATATGCCCTTTCGTCCAACGGAACTGTTGAGTTTTTAAAGCAGTAATTTCCGCCGGAAGTTCTGCCGGTGATGTATAATCTTTAAGGTAAACAAATCTCCATCCGTTGAGTTGTGCACGATAACTTAAATCTAAATCTTCGGCTAATGTATCTGCATGCCAATTACCGGCATCTTCAATACATTCACGTCTCCAAACTCCTCCGGTACCATTGAAGTTAATAAAGAAACCTGCTTTGTTTCGTACCGATTGTTCAATAACAAAATGCCCATCAAGAGCCAATGCTTGAGCTTTTGTAAGAAGGGAATAATCCCCGTTTAAATGTTCCCATCGTGTTTGAACCATCCCAACTTTTTTATCGGTAAAGAACGATAAAGTTTTCTTGAGAAAATCTTTTTTAGGAATAAAGTCGGCATCAAAAATAGCAATGTACTCCCCTTTTGCTAATTTCATACCTTCTTTAAGAGCACCGGCTTTATATCCTTCTCTTGACTCTCTTCTCACATGCTTAATATCAAAACCAAGTTTTACTTTTTCGTTGACAATATTGGCTGTAATATTTACGGTTTCATCAGTGGAATCATCAAGAACTTGAATTTCTAGTTTATCTTTTGGGTAATCAATTTCACAAACAGCATTAATTAGACGTTCAACAACATACAGCTCATTATAGAGCGGAAGTTGAATAGTTACTACTGCATCTGTTATGTTTTCATCTTTTTGCGCATGTTTTACATTTTTGTACTTGTTGTAATAAAAAATCATTATGAATCCGTGTAAACCAAAAACAAATAGGATAAACAATGAAATAAAATATGATATAAGAACAATATCATCCATAATTAACTCTCTCCATTAAAATTTTTACCAGCCTGATACCGTATCTAATAAAATATCTTCGCTGATTTTTTCTAAAGCTGCCTCAATACCTTTAGTGCGCTCTGTAATACCACCGGAAGAAGAATAATCTCCATAGTTGGAAAATTGTTTTTCGTAAATAGTGATACGTTTAATTAAATCTTTATAAGTAACCTGAACATTTATCGAAATTCTCCTTGAAGCTACTGATTCCCCCGAAGTAACAACTGCCGGGGCATCATTAATTCCGGTAATAACACATTCTAAAAGAGCATCTGCATTTATTCTTTCTGAAATTGAAAGATTGTTATCTTCAATAAATTTTTGAGTTAATTTATCGGTTAACATCTCTCTTAAACCAGGCTCTCCGAAGCCGCTTCTATCATCCGCAAAAGGAATAGCAATAGTTTTTAGATGCGGCGGAACAGATGCACCTGTAAACGAATAAGGGCATCCGAAACAGCCATTAAAATTAACAAGAATTCCACTGCCAAACAACAATATTGTGAGGTAAAAACAGAGAGTTTTAATTCCCATTAACTTATTAAATAATAATAGCTTATTACCACAAAAGGATCTACTCATCAATGTTATACTCTTTGATTTTTCTATATAATGTTCGTGTACTTATATTTAGCATTTTAGCCGCTTCAGGCTTCCTACCGTTAGTCTTTTTAAGAGCTGTAATGATACTCCGTTTTTCAAGTTCATCCATGTTGAGCGTTTCTTCAGTTGGAACTAACATAGGGAAATTAATACTTTCTTCTTTATTCAGTATTAATCCTTTTAATTCAAAAATATCTTTCTTTAATTCAATCAATGCTCGATAAATTAATTCACGGTCAACTTCTTCAGTAGTTTTCCTTACTAAAACCGGAACTGTTTGTGAGTCATTACTTCTATAAATATTTTTAGTTGAAATTAGAAAGCGAAAAGATTCTTCATCAATATAACCTGTTCTGCTTAAAGCAAGTGCACTTTCCACCACATTTTTTAATTCACGAACATTTCCGGGCCAGGAGTGGTTATAGAGTAAATCCCATGCACTACTGCTAAGTTCAATTTTTGGTATTCTATTCTCTTCCCTAAATCTTCCGATAAAATGATTAACCAATAGTTCTAAATCTTCTTTTCTTTTTCTTAAAGGAGGAATATTAAGAGTAACAGCTTTTAAACGGAAATAGAGGTCATCTCTGAACTTTTTCGATTCCACTTCAGTTTGTAAGTCCTTGTTTGTTGCGGCGATGTACCTCACATTAACTTTTGTTAATATTTCTGCTCCAATTCTAAGAAATTCCTTAGTTTCGATTGCCCTTAATAGTTTTACTTGAGTCGTTAAGGGCATTTCAGCGATTTCATCCAAAAACAATGTTCCGTTATCAGCAAGTTCGAAGTAACCTTTTCTTGTTTCAATGGCTCCTGTGAATGATCCCTTTTTATGTCCGAACAATTCACTTTCCAAAATCCCCTCGGGAATAGCTCCGCAATTCACACTTATCATCGGTTGTTGGGCGCGCCGGCTAACTCCGTGAATTGCTCTTGCAAACAGTTCCTTACCTACACCACTTTCACCATAAAGCAGAACGGAAATATCAGTCGGAGCGATTTGAATTATCACATCGCAAATATCAGCAATTTCTTTTGATCTGCCGATTATTCCAAATTCGTGTTGTAATTCTTCTGATGTCATATTTTTTTAATTAATAATGCTAAATATACATTATAGTTGAAAGGAATTAAAGTGGAAGAAAGGTGATTAACTTGAGAAGTTAAGAATTAGACCGTCTTCTGCAATAACAATTTTATCTTCAAATTCATCCGATAGATTTTTGATAAAATTATCTAATTGAGATTTATCTTCATCCGAATAATGAGTTAAAAGAATTTTATGCGGAAAAGGTTTATCAGCTATGGTTAAGATGTCATCGAAAGAAATATGAGAGATTTCAGTAATCAATAAAGTAGGCAACTCAGATTGAAATGAATTAAGATCATCATATCCACCAATATCAGCTGTAAAGTGGATCTTGTGATTCTCAAATGAAATTAAAAAACTTGATGATTCAAAGTTCAACTGTTTCTTTGTATCATTCTCAATATATTTATCAAGATGAGAATTCCTCTTTGCTGTAATACTAATTTTTTCATTTATAGAAAATGGTATTCCATTTTCAAATGCAATAAAGTTTAATTGGAAACCAAGTCGACTTTGGAATAAATATGATTGATATAAAACATCCTGAAGTCTTTCAATAATATTAATATTTGCATAAATGAATAAAGGTGCTTGCCGTTTATCTAAGTGCATTTGAGTAATCAAAGCGGGTAAGCCGGAAGAGTGATCAGAATGTAAATGTGAAATTAAAATTGAATTTATCGAATTAAAATAAATATACTGATGTAACAATGCTTTTGTTATTGCCTCACCTGCATCAACTAACAGCGTAAAATCTTTATCTTTTAAAATAATAGAGGAATGAAATCTTTTTAATGAAGTTTTTGCAGAACTTGTTCCGATAAAATGTAGTTTCATTTTTGATCCTCAAGCGGTACGATACGTCCCGATATTTTAAACTTTTCGAAGATTTGCTTAAGGTTGGCTCGTGCTTCTTCTTCAGATGAAAATCTTCCGGTTAAAACAATATAAAATATTGTCCCTCCAATATTTTTTTCTTTTATCTGTACAAAAAAATCACTTTTCTCTAAATCTCTTTTTAATGATTCAGCATTAGCGGCAATTGAAAATGCACCTGTTTGAATAGTAAATTTATAATCTTTTGTATTCTTTGCAGCAGGGATATTCTCTTTGGGTATCACTTCATCTTCCATTTCATTCGCTTGCTCATCCACTAACAAAGAAACATTTTGTGATGCACTTTTAATGTATGGAGAATTCGGATAATCGGATTTTAGTCTTTCGAAATATTTGGTTGCAGTTTGATAAGATCCTATTGCATAATAATAAGAATAGACTCTAAAAATTGCGGCATCAGCATATTTTGATTGTGGGTAATTGTCGGTTAGATTAATAAATTTCTTCACAGCATTTTCACCGTTTTCAGTAACGAGTGCATCAATAAAGTGGAGTGATGGGTCTCCTGCATTTCTAATTAATAACCGTTGAACCTCTTTTTTTACAGAAAGAATTTCTCCTTGCTCAAGCTGTTTAAGAAGCGGAATAATATTATATTCTTGAGCAAAAGATACTGATGAAATTATTATAATTAAAAGAACGAAATAAATTCTATTCACTTTTAGCTACCTTTTCTAAACAGCAATTGAATTAAGTTTGACTTCCCTTTTTGAAATTACTTTTATTAAATCTCCGAACAATGTAGCTGAAGTAGCACGATTAATTCTCACCTTAACATAATCCCCTTCTATAATTCCTTCGGCTGCAGGGAAAATTACTATTTTATTCGAGTCAGTTCTTCCGGAAAGGAATAATTCGGATTTTTTACTTTCACCTTCAACTAATACAATATCTTCTGTTCCTATCAATGAACGATTAATTTCAAGTGAAATTTGCTGTTGTAATGAAATTATCTCTTGTAATCTTTTCGACTTTATTTCTTCAGGAACATCATCTTCCATCTTAAATGCTTTTGTTCCTTCCCTTGGTGAATATTTGAACATATATGCACCATCATATTTTACTTTTTGCATAATATCAAGCGTTGCTAAATGATCTTCATAAGTTTCTGTAGGGAAACCGGAAATAATATCCGTAGAAAAACTAACATTTGGCATTAGTTTTCTTGCCTTATCAATTATTGTCAGATAATGTTCTATTGTATAAGTTCTATTCATTTCTTCCAAAATCCTATTGGAACCGCTTTGAACGGGCAGATGAATATATTTACACAAATTTGAATTTGAAGCTATAGTTTCTAAAAGTTTATCTGATAAATCTTGGGGATGTGAAGTGGTAAAGCGAATTCTTAAATTTCGATCAACGGCAGCACAGGCTGTTAATAAATCAGCAAAATCATAATTCTCATCCAAATAGGAATTAACATTTTGCCCGAGCAATGTAACTTCTCTGAATCCTCTTGAAGAAAGTAATTTAATCTCATCAACAATGGAATTAAGATCACGACTTCTTTCTCTTCCACGAGTAAATGGGACGACACAAAAAGTGCAAAATTTATCGCAGCCGCGCATTACAGAAATCCATGCTTGTAAACCATCTTCACGGTATGGAATAATATCATCGTAAGTTTCTGTGCGCGAAAGTTTAACGCCAATCCCTTTTTCACCATTAAAAGCAGAGTCGATTAATTCGGGTAATCGTCGGTACTCATCAGGACCAACAACTAAATCGACAATTTTTTTCTCTTCGATCAAATCTTTTCTAAGCCGCTCTGCCATACAGCCAAGAATACCGATAAGCATGTCAGGTTTATTTGATTTAATCCTTTTTAGGTTTCCTAACCGTCCATAAATTCTCTGTTCTGCATTATCACGGATACTGCAAGTATTAAGAAGAACAATATCAGCTTTTTTGATTTGTTGAGTTAGCTCGTAACCATTATTGCCCAAAATTCCCATGACTATTTCAGAATCAGCAACGTTCATCTGACAGCCATAAGTCTCAATATAAACACTATTTTTTTTCATCTATGCTATTACTATTTAACAAATTTTAGAAATAAACTTAACGCAGAAATTAGAATGGAAATCAATTCCAATCCGATTATGAATTGGAAAGGAAATAAAGAACAACATTTAATAAAATAAAAGCAATTATTCCAAAAGAGATATAGAAGTAAAGTTCTCTTCTTCGGCGATCCTGCTCAATTTCACCACCAACCTCATTCTTCTCTTTTTGTGAATTTACAAATCCAAACATATTTAAAACCTTATTTTGTTTTTGGCAATATAATACCGCCAATCAAGAAAAGCTGTGATAACGCACACAACCAACTAAAATATTTTATTCAAAGATACTCAATTAAACAATAACATTGAATGTCTTTTTTTAGTTCTTCTGGGACTAAAATTTTTGGCTCAATGTAATAGTTCTATTTCAATAAAACCATCTTCTTGCTCATAATGAAGTCACCACAACTTATTTTGTAAAAATAGATTCCGCCCGGTAAATTTTCAGGAAAAAATTCAATTGAATGCCTGCCATAATCTAATTCATTATTGATAAGAGTGGTAATTTCTCTGCCTAAAATATCAAATATTTTTAATTGAATAAAACTTCTATAGGGAATATCAAAAGATATTATTGTTCTAGGGTTGAACGGGTTCGGATAGTTTTGGTTTAAACTAAAATTAAAGACTACATCATGGTTGTCAATACCAAGTGGTTCCAATACATTTATCACGACTGAACCGGTATCAGGAAAATAATCAAACTTATTATGAATTGATTTGTCTTTTATTACTGCTCTAATATCAATTTGATCACCGACGTTTAAATTGGGTGGATTAATTAATGCGATTTTATTCTTATTGAATCCTGAAATCCATTTATGTATGGGTTTTAAATCCCTTATAAGCGTCAACTCAAGATAGAAAGTATCTACTAATTCAGGAAAAGTTGCAGAATAACTTCCTGTCACAGAGATTGGAAATCCATTTATTGGTGTATCGACAATAGGCTTCACTTCTGTTATCCTTAAATCTAATGGATTAATCGTTATTGTATCCATTATAGCAGTCATTAAGGTCATTTCAACAGAGTAAGAGTAACTATAATAACCTTCACTATATCTACATTTATACAACCCTATATTATCTACAAATGTATAAGTGGCAGCACGAGACTTCGGATCAGTGGTCACAAACCAATAGGCAGTAAAACTGTAAGTCATTACTGAATCATTAAAAATTAATTTCTTGCTCGGGCCCAATGATTTGAATGTCACAGGATATCCTCTTAGATAAGAAATAAATGTTGAATCGGCCGGTTTAGTAAAATCGGCACCTAATTTTACATCATCGCTATCTGCGAGTTTGATAAATAGTTTTTGAGATATTGAATCATAAGATAAGTATGAATTAACCGGAAAAGGATTTTCCTTCTCATTTAAAATGTTAAAAATATTGAATGAAAAAAAATTTTGACTTCCTATGACAGTATCTTTTACAATTGAAAATGTGGGGTACATACCAAAAGCTCCCCCGGTACCTCCATGGGAACTCCCTGAAAAAATCATTTTCATTTGATATTGATTAGAATATGATAGTGGCAAACAATTTTGTCCATAATTATAAGTGAAAGATAAAATGACCAATATCACAAAACTTGAAAGTTTACTACAACTGCAAGATAACTTCATTATGTACTCCAATTCATTATCTATTTCAAGAACAACATTTTTTTTATTTCATTAAAACTACCACAACTTATTTTGTAAAAATAGATTCCACTGGATAAATTTTCGGCTGAAAATTTAATAATATGTTTTCCCGCATCTAATTCATTATTTAGAAGTGTTGAAATTTCTCTTCCTAAAATATCAAATATTTTTAGCTCGACAAATGAGCTCCGGGGCAGATCGAAGGTAATGATTGTACTTGGATTAAAAGGATTTGGATAATTTTGATATAAAGCATAATCAACTGGAATGCTACCTGCTAACTTACTGGTTTCAATTGATGAGATTATTATAGTTGGGTCCGGAATTCCATCCCCATTTTGATCAGGAAAAATTTCCGCCAAATAAATTAAACTATCGGGTCCCACATCACCATCAGTGTCAAGGTTATTAGGGGACGAATCACCGGCACCCCAATTAAATCCACCCGCAATCACGGAAACAAATTTTAACGATACATTATTCGGAATTAATCCAGGTCCTAAATTGTATAAATCATTCCAGGAGATAGCCATCTCAGCACCTTTTCCATTTAGCCCTCTTTTACTATTCGAATAAGTATCATAATTTACACCTGAGCTGCTATCAATTTTATAGAGTATCGGTTTGGTTGTAAAGTATGTTGCAAAAAAATAATCTATGTTGTCTTCATTAGTAAAACGAAAGTTTTTTGCATAATCACCGTTGTAAACAGTCGAATTAAAATTTGTAATCCCGGTTGGTAATCCCGCGTCGATGTAAAGCATCATACTATTGAAATTATCATTAATAACATAATCAACACCGAGATAAAGAGAATCTGCATCCCAAGTTGCAAAAAGACCAAGTAATTCATTATCAAGAATGTTCGTCGGTCGCCAATAACTATCAGAATCGGAATCAACCGTAATTTGCCATTCTGATAACCAATCATCGTTGTCAATGATTATATTTCCATCAATTACAGGCTTACCATACGTTGCTATCAAAGTATCTATATTATTAATTACATTGAGAACAAATGCGGTTGAGTCAAATGCTCCTTTGCCGTCAGTCACCTTTAATATTATGTTATAGGTTCCTGTGTCAGCTAAAGATGGTGTACCGCTTAATAATCCATTATAAACACTCACGTTCAACCAATTTGGTGCTGAACTAAAAAAATAAACCAGTGTATCATTATCAGGGTCTGATGAAGATGCTTGGAGCTCATATCTAATTGTCGCTTTTATGGTTGTATCTGATATTGTTGATATTTGAGGCGGGAAATTTTTATAAACATCCAAATAAAAAGTATCCTTATCATAAGCTCCCCGACTATCAGTAACCGTAACAACAATTAGAGTTTTACCCGTATCAGAAAAGGAAGGACTTCCATAAAACTTACCGTTTTGGAAATTCAACCAGGAAGGTTTTCCCGAAACTGAATAAAAAAGCTGATCATTATTTGCATCAGTAACGTTAACTTTCAATTCGAAGTATGAATTTGTCCAGGTCAATTGATCATCAATTTTTTGAATGACCGGTGGATTATTTATAAATGATGATGTATCCGGAACATAAACTGCATAACCTCTCGGTGGGGCATAAAGTTCAACGCGTCCATCAGCTGCTGCTGTTTTGTCAATTGACCTTCCGGTAAAATCTCTAAAAACCTGATTAGGATGATTTGAATTTACCCAAACACCCCGCCATTCGGTTGGGTGATTATTAATAACCAAAAACGATTGAGGTTTGCCATTTCCACCTTCACGCCTTGCAATATATATTTTCTTTGAAAGGTCCAATTGTGACCCGCTGCCACCAACATAAAAAGGATCTAATCCGTTCCTCTTTGTTGTGCCGCCGTAAAGAAAATTTTGTCTTATCCAAATTAGTGTGTCTATTTTGCCAGCAAAACCATATTGAAAATAATCTTTAAAGAATACAGATGGTCTACCTTCGGAAAAAAGAATATAAGAATATGCCATATCTTTATTAGTCATAATTGGGTCATGACCGTTATCTATTGAACCATCCCAACCGATTCTGTCTACATCATGATTTTCTACCCAAGTAGAAACATTAAATCCTGACATACCCGAATTAATCAATCCGGCATTATCAAGATTATTCATATCCCAACTTCCGCTTGTATTATTGCACATATCACGTAATGAAAACCTTAAGGGAAAATCAAACATCGAAACATTTCCACCATGAACATTTGCCGTTTGGTTGAACCAATACATTATTCCACCCGCATCACCATAATACTCGGCGACGGCATAACCAGTTGAATTTGTTGCTTGTAGCCAGGGTCCCATAAAAGCAGGGTCAATACCTTTAACAGCATCAATACGAAAACCATCAAATCCTATTACATCTTTTAAATAATTTCCCCAAACAATTAAACTATCTTTAACAATAGATCTATCATGTGCCAACCATTCACCAAATGCAAAGATTGGATCATCTGCTCCATGATATGGCGGGTTAACATTACAAGTAATTAAATTCGGATAAAAATGCTTAGCATCTTTTTTAAATCTTCCAGAACCATTCGGATAATTAAACAGAAGATATGCTGAATCGGGAAACGTCGGATATGGTTTACATTCATAAGGGATTTTTTCTTCACCACCATTCATGTGGTTCATTACTGCATCTGCAAAAACTTGAATTCCAACTTGCTGAAATGAATTTATTGAATTGATTAGTTCACTTCTGCTGCCAAAACGAGTTTCACGACTCCCTTTTTGAAAATATTCTCCAAAATCAAAATGATCATAAGGATCGTAACCCATTGACATTCCACCGCCTGCTCCTTTAACAGGAGAAGGAAACCAAATTGCACCAAATCCTGCCGATGCAAGTCTTGGGGCTAATCTGCTTAACGAATCCCACCAAATTCCCCCGGGGGGTGAATTCCAATAAAATCCTTGTAGATAAACATCTGATTTTGGTGAGTTAGATAATTCACTTTGCCTTTGCGGGAATGGAGTTTGAACTATCAATAGAGATAAAAGTATTGCAAATAATATTTTCATTCGATGTCCCGATCTACTTTTCAAAACTAAATTTTATTGAACCATTTTGTTTAGGGTTATTTCCTAAACTCTGGTTGATAGAAATTTCCTTAACGGTGAAAGGAATTATTATTTCTTCCTTCCTATTTATTATTACAATATAGTCGTTCAAGAAATTTGATTGAAAGATAATAGATTCATCAAATGAAAGAAAATCTTTTATTTTTTTTTATTTGATTTTGGTAAATTGAAATCAATTGTATAAATCTTTTTATTCTCAGTCGGAAAACTATTACGGTAATGTCCCCTTTAGAAACACTTAAAAAATATTTTGGTTATACTTCATTCAGACCGGGACAATCTGAAATTATAAACACAATAATTTCTGGTAAGAATGTACTCGCTGTTTTGCCAACCGGAGCAGGAAAATCTCTCTGCTATCAAATACCAGGGTTAAACCAAATCGGATTTTCAATAGTAATTTCCCCTTTGATAGCGTTAATGAAGGATCAAGTTGATGCACTAAACCGTAATGAAGAAATTGCAGCATTTATTAATAGTTCTATCGAGTTTTATGAAATCGAAAAAATCATTAGAGATGTGGAATTCGGTAAAATCAAACTTCTTTATGTTGCACCGGAAAGATTGGAAAATTTAAAGTTTGCAGATCGAATTACAAAGTTAAAACCTTACTATCTATTTATTGATGAGGCGCATTGTATTTCTGAATGGGGACATAATTTCAGACCAAGTTACAGAAAAATTTCAGAATTTTCTGAATATGTAGGGATTCAACATATTGCAGCATTCACAGCTACAGCTACACCGGAGGTTGTTCAAGATATCATCTTACAACTAAAGATGAAAGAACCAAAAATATTTGTGCGAGGTTTTGAAAGGGAGAATCTCTCTTTGAATGTTGAGTCAATAAAGCATAAGAATGAAAAATTACTTGAACTTTTATCACGGCATAAAACTCCAGCAATCATATATACTGCCTCAAGAAGAAAAGCTGAAGAAGCAGCAGAATATCTTCTTCTGAATAAAATTCCATGCGCTTATTATCATGCAGGAATGTCTAACCTTGAAAGAAAATTAGTACAAGAAAATTTTATTGAAGGGAAAATTCCTATAATCGTTGCAACCAACGCCTTCGGAATGGGAATTGATAAAAAAGATATTCGATTAGTTGTGCATTACAATATTCCGGGTTCAATTGAAAATTATTACCAGGAAGTTGGACGCGCAGGGCGAGACGGAAAAGAATCAGCTGCATATCTATTATTCGATAATTCTGATGTTTCGATTCATCAATTCTTCATTACTAATTCTTATCCCGATAAGGAACTCCTCCCAAAAGTTTATGATGCGATTTGTAATTACGGACAAATTGCAGTTGGGATGAATTCGAATAAGGAAATTGCTATTAACCATGAATACATTGCCGCTTTTAGTGGAAGCCAATTAACCAAGAGTCTGTTAAATTCTTCACTAAGATATCTCGAACAATCGGGTTACTTAAAAATATTGAATGAATTTGATAAAAAATTTTATGTTGAGTTCAGTATTGAACCTGATAATCTTAAAAAATATATAAAAAATTTGCCGGACGGTATCAAACGAGAATTACTAATTTACCTGTTGCGTGTTCATGGCAGCCAATTATTCCAGGGAAAACGCCTCATTTCATTATCCGAGATTGCTTCAAATCTTTTTGCAAGTGAGGAAGAGATTGATGAATTGTTCACACAATTCAATAATAGCGGATTAATAAATTATGAAAAACCGCTTCAGCAAGATTCAGTGGTTTTAACCGCACCTCGAATCGATACAACACGGATTAAATTTGACTACAAAAGAATAAGCGATGGTTATCTAAATGCTCAGAATAAATTAGATGAAATGATTCAACTCGCCATTACTGAAGAATGTAGGTTCAAATATATTCTTCAATATTTTGGCGAGGAGACAGGCAATTATAAATGCGGGAAATGTGATAATTGTCTGTCGATTAATCGCATGAGTGATTCGACAGTCGAATATATTCAGGAATTAATCCTAAGAACTCTGTTTGAAGTTGAAGATGGTTTACTCGAAAATAATTTACTTTCAATTTTATCCGGTTCAAGTAAATCACCAAACTTAAAGAATTTCAAAACATTCGGCGGTTGTGCAAATTATACGAAATTTGAGATACTTCGAATAATAGAGTATACAATTTCTCAAAGATTAATAAAACGCGAGTTCGAAAGAAAGAAAAAATTTTTCTTAACTAATACCGGAAGAAGTATTCTTACCGAACGTGGTTATATTAAAGATGAAAATATTATTTCCGGGAATTATGAAGAGGATTTAAATTTATTATATCTATTAAAGGAAGAAAGAACTAAAGTTGCGGCTAAGTTCAGTCAACCGAAATATCTTATTTGTTCGGATGAAGTCTTAAAAGAAATTATTGTCAAAAAACCAATAACACGAAACGGGTTATTGAGTATTAAAGGATTTAACGAAAGAACGTTTACCAAAATTGGCGAGCAGTTTTTAGAAATTCTGAATAATTACAACTCGAAGGAGTTATTTAGCGAAACCGAAGATGAGAAACCAAAACAAACAATTCCTCAGACAATTATTGAAACTCTAAATCTGGTAAATAAAGGATATTCCTTAAAACAGATTTGCGAGTTACGTGGTTTAACTGAACCTGTAATTTCTATGCAAGTTGAAACCATTTTGGAGACAAATAAAGATTTGGATATTTCAAAACTTGTTTCAGAAAATGATTTTACTTTGATAAATAATGAAATATTAAAAGGATACTTTGATATAAAAGAGTTGAAAGAAAGGTTACCGAAAACAATCACTTACGGAATGCTGCGAATTACTATATCCAAAATTAAGGGTTCGAAATAATCAATTTTCTTTCCGATTCAAGCCTATCCATAACTTTGGTTAAAAATGCATCCCACCTTTTAGGATCATCATTAAAATACTTAAGTGTGTTTGTAAAATTCATTTCATTAGTGTGGTATTTTTTATGAAGATTAAATCGAATATTCTTTAGACTTCCGGTATCAAAACCAATAGTATCAGCAGCTAATGACATATCCACATAAAAATCGACAAATACATCATCATCTATTTTCTGATTGTTACTGCAAGAAACAATTGTTATCAGCATAATTGAATTTAATAAGATTATAAACTTCAATCTCATAATTATTACTTCATCCTTTTGCTTGCTTCAAAAAGAACTTTCTTTTCTTTATCTGAAAGTCCAGCATATCCGTATTTACTTATTTTGTCAAGGATTTTATCTATTTCATCTTGAGTAATATCCTTATCATCAATCACATCATAAAAACTTGCATCCTGAATTTTATTATCAGTTTTTTTGTAAGATGGATTGGAAGAGGTAGAGTTATAATATTGTTGTTCAAAAGGATTAGGTCTTTTCTTCTTAAACAGATTCTTAAAAGTTACATCACTATTTTTATCAAACATAATAAACAAAAAGCCAACCAATGCACCCCCAAGGTGGGCTAAATGAGCTACGCCACTTGAGGCACTATCAACAAGCATAAATTCCATCACAATTAAAAAAGTAATTAGGTATTTGGCTTTCACAGGAATAAGGAAATAAATATAAACTAATCTTTCAGGAAACATCATTGCAAACGCTATCATTATTCCATAAACCGAGCCTGAAGCGCCAATTGTCGGGGCACCAACCCCGGTAAGTACAGGAGATAAAAACATGTGTAATAATCCGGCACCAGTCCCACTTATAAGGTAGAAAGTTAAAAATTTTTTCGATCCCCAACTATTTTCAATTTCAACTCCGAACATCCAGAGGGCAAACATATTGAATAGAATGTGTGAGAAACCGCCATGTAAAAATTGATAAGTAACTAATTGCCAGATTTGAAAGTTTCCACTCTCAATTGGCATAAGTGCAAAATAATGAATTATGACTCTTTCAGCAGGAACACCGCGAAAGATTATATTTTGCATTAACATCATCAGAAAAAAAACTGCGCCATTGATAATCAGTAAATTTTTAATCACTGGAGGGAAAAAACTAAAACCACCAAATCCGCTTGGTCTATAGGAACCTTGATCGTATTGACTCATTCATTTATCCTTGTAAATCTATTTGTTCTAAAACTAAACAATAATAATATAAAAAAAAATCCTCTCTTTCAGTGAGAGGATTTATTAATTTATAAATAACTATTAATCATTTAAAGCAGCAACTCCGGGTAATACTTTACCTTCTAAAAATTCTAATGATGCACCGCCACCGGTTGAAACATGAGAAACTTTATCCTCAAGGCCGGCTTTACTTATAGCAGCAGCAGAATCACCGCCTCCGATAACAGTTATCGCTCCATTAGATGTAGCTTCTACCAGTGCAGTGGCAATTGCATTTGTCCCTTTTGCAAAATTATCAAATTCGAATACACCCATAGGTCCATTCCAAATAATGGTTTTTGATTTTTTAATTGCTTCACTAAACAATTCAATTGTTGCAGGACCAATGTCCAAGCCCATTTTATCAGAAGGCATTTCATTAATTTTTTTTACTTCAGATGGTGAATCGTTATTGAACTCAGAAGCAACAACAACATCTAAAGGGAGTAAAAAATTCAATTTTTTAGTTTTTACTTTATCAAGAAGTTCTTTGGCTAAATCAACTTTTTCTGCTTCAAGAAGTGATGTGCCAATCTCATATCCCTGAGCTTTGTAAAAAGTATATGCCATACCGCCACCAATAATAAGCGTATCAACCTTATCAAGAAGATTATTTATGACATCAATTTTACCAGAAATTTTTGCTCCACCGAGTATAGCACAATAGGGTCTCTTTGGTTCAGAGAGTGCTTTTCCAAGGTAGTTTAGTTCCTTCTCCATTAAATAGCCGGCAACTGAAGTTGAGATATATTTAGTGACACCCTCTGTTGATGCATGTGCACGATGCGCACTTCCGAAAGCATCATTAACATATATGTCACCAAGTTCAGCTAATTTTTTAGCAAATTCAGGATCATTTTTTTCTTCCTCTTCATGGAAACGGAGATTTTCTAAAATTAGTACATCGCCAGGGTTAAGAGAATCTACCATTACCTTTACATTTTCACCAATACAATCATGAGCAATTTTAACTTCTTTATTTAATAATTCAGAAAGTTTTTCAGCGCATGGTTTAAGTGAGTATTTGGGATTAACTTTCCCCTTCGGTCTTCCTAGATGACTCATTAAAATTGCTTTTCCACCATTGGCGATAATTTTTTTGATTGTTGGAAGAGATTCAACAATTCTTTTATCATCCGTAATTTTTAAGTTCTCATCAAGTGGTACATTAAAATCGACTCTAACGAGAACTCTTTTTTCTTTTAGGTCAACGGTATCAATTGTTTTTTTGTTCATAATTTCACCATGAAAAATTATAATATTTCAAAATTAATTTTGATTACTCAAATCTATTCCAAAAATAAACCCCGCTCAAATGCGGGGTTCAAAAGTTTATGATAGCAGAATTATGCTTTAGCAATCTTCATTAGAAGATCAACTACTCTGCAAGAATAACCCCACTCATTATCGTACCATGAAACAACTTTGAAGAATCGTTTTTCCCCTTTAAGATTGTTTTGCAATGTTGCAAGCGAATCATAAATTGATGATCGCTCATCATGAATAAAATCGGTTGAAACCAATTCTTCATTTGAATATCCAAGAATACCTTTAAGATATGTTTCCGAAGCTTTTTTCATAAGTGAATCAATTTCCTCAATTGAGGTATCTTTCACTGTTCTAATAGTTAAATCAACCACAGAAACATCAGCAGTAGGAACACGGAAAGACATTCCGGTTAATTTTCCTTTTGTTTCAGGAAGAACTTCACCAACTGCTTTTGCAGCACCGGTCGACGATGGAATAATATTGATAGCTGCTGCTCTTCCGCCTCTCCAATCTTTTTTGGATGGACCATCAACAGTTTTTTGAGTAGCTGTATATGCATGAATTGTTGTCATTAAACCTGTCTCAATCCCAATTCCTTCCTTCAAAAGGACATAAACAACAGGAGCTAAACAGTTAGTAGTGCACGAAGCATTAGAAATAATATTATGTTTTTCAGCATCATATTCATTATCATTAACGCCCATAACAATTGTTTTGACTTCACCTTTACCGGGAGCCGAAATAACTACTTTTTTTGCTCCGGCAGTTAAATGACCTTTTGCTTTTTCTGAATCAGTGAAAAGTCCGGTTGCCTCAATAACATAATCAACACCATATTCTTTCCACGGTAGTTGACCCGGATCTTTCGTAGCCGCAACACAATGAGTTTTATAACCATTAACAACAAGAATATCATCCTCGGATAATTCTGGTTTACTCTTTTCGGTCGAAATTTCGCCTTTAGATTTACCATGAACTGAGTCATATTTTAGTTGATACGCAAAATATTTCGCATCAGTACTAACATCAACAACAGCTGATACTTCAACTTCGGTTCCTAATAAACCTTTGTCAATCAGTGCGTTAAATACTAATCTTCCTATTCTGCCAAATCCATTAATTCCTACTTTAATTGCCATATTAATTCTCCTATTTCCAAAAGTTAATAATAATACAAAGCAAATTTAGAAAAGTAAGAGTAGATTAACAATTGAACCCTCTCAAATAATCGGGCAAATATTCTTCCTGTTTTCCGCACCATTGAAAAAAAAGCTATAAACAGATTAAAATGTAAAGAAATTTCAAAAAATGGGTGTCCCGCGTTATATTTGTAGATGTTTTTGCGAAAGAAGAAAAATAAATCAGGTAGTATCTCAATACAAATTATCTCAAAATCAAGAGGATACTATAAAGTATTAAAAACAATAGGATGTGGAAAAACAGAACAAGAGGTTCAAAAATTAATTTATTTAGGGAAACAAGAAATTGAGCGACTAAGTAATCAGATAAAATTATTTGTATCAGAAACAGACACAGTAGTTGAAGAACTATTTTCCACAATCAGCAATTCAAGCATAAGAACAGTAGGGGCAGAAATTATTTTTGGTAAAATCTATGATCATATTGGATATAATCAAATTAATGAAGACTTATTCCGTCATTTAGTAATAGCTCGCCTAGCATATCCATTAAGTAAATTAAAGACCATTGATTATCTCTATCGTTATCAAGGTGTTTCAATTGATATTGATTCGGTATATCGATTTTTGGATAAACTCAACAACCGCATAAAAGACCAAGTTGAACAAATAAGTTATAATCATACAAAAAAGATTTTAGGGAAAATAAGTGTGGTCTTTTACGATATGACAACCTTATATTTTGAGGCAAGTGATGAAGATGATTTACGGAAGATCGGGTTCGGCAAAGATGGTAAAACTCAAAATCCTCAGATATTTATTGGTTTGTTAGTAGGCATAGGGGGCTATTCAATAGGTTACGATGTTTTTGAAGGAAATATATACGAAGGACATACTTTAATTCCTTTTCTTGAAAAGATAAGTATTAAGTTTGATATTGAAAAACCGGTTGTAGTTGCAGACAGTGGGTTACTTTCGAAGAATAATATAACCGCATTAGAAGATGGGGGTTATGAGTATATCATTGGGGCAAGATTAAAAAATGAACCGACAGTAATGATAAAGAAAATTACAGAAGTTGAATTAAAAAACGGAGAATATAAAAATATATTAAAGCCCAATGGACAAAGACTAATTGTTAGTTTTTCAGAGAAAAGAGCAAGGAAGGATGCTCATAATCGCAAAAGAGGTATTAAGCGATTAGAAAAAAGTATAACCTCAGGGAAATTAACAAAGTCCAATATTAACAATAGAGGGTATAATAAATTTTTGAAACTACAAGGTGAACTATTAGTAAAAATAGATCACGACAAAATAGAAAAAGATACAATTTGGGATGGACTCAAGGGATATGTAACAAATTCAAAGCTCTCAGAAATAGAAATAATCGAAAATTATAAAAACCTATGGTACATTGAGAAAGCATTTAGAATATCTAAAACAGATTTGAGAATACGCCCTATTTACCATAGACTGCAAAGTAGAATAGAAGCTCATATCTGTATTTCATTTGTAGCATATACTATTTATAAAGAACTTGAGCGAGTTTTATATAAGGAAAAATCTAGTCTTTCAGTTAAGAAAGCTGTAGAGCTGACCCATAATATGTATGAAATAACCTACGTTTTGCCTGAATCAAAGCATACTAAATCAATATTATTAAAAATGGATGAGAAACAAGCTGAATTATACAAGATTGTTCTTCAAAATTTCTGAGGGTGTCCCAATACTGAAAACAGGAGAGTAGATTAACAATTGAACCCTCTCAAATAATCGGGCAAATATTCTTCTATTTTTAATCTGAATTTTGATGAAAGATGAATTCGAATGAATAATTTTAATTTGACTTTAAGATACCCCTCCCCTATATTTAGCAACAATTTTCAGAAAGTAGCAAATGTTAGATCAGAAAGATGAATTTCTAAAGTACGTCCCGATTTTCACAGGTCTTAATTCAGATACACTCTCCAAAATAGCTCAGTTAGGAAGGTTGTTGACTTTTCCAAATGAATCGCTTATTCTGATGGAACACGAAACAGGTTCAGCTCTTTTTGTGATTGCTAAAGGGAGTGTAAAAGTTTCAAGAGTTAGTGAGGATGGAAGAGAAGTTATCTTGACAATCTTACAAGAATCTGATTTCTTTGGTGAAATGGCTATCCTTGACGGACTTAACAGATCTGCCAATGTTACTGCAATGGAAGAAGTTCAAATATTTATGATTCATCGAACTGATTTTCTTGATCTTTTATATAATCACCCCGAAGTTTCAATTGCATTACTTCAAGAACTCACAAAACGCTTACGTGCTGCAGATATGAAAATTAAATCACTTTCTCTTAAAGATGCTGAAGGTAAAGTGGCAACGGTAATTTTACAACTCGCTGATGATTATGGCAAAATCAGAAATGGGAAGGTAGAAATAGAACGACTCCCTTTTCAACACGATTTAGCAAATATGGCTGGAACTTCACGCGAAACTATTTCCAGAACTCTACATTCATTTGCAAAACGAGGTTATATTGAATTGGAAGGAACTCGTCTCATTATTCCGAACTACGAAGCATTCAGAGACATTTTCAAGTAGCAATATTAAAAAGAATAAAGTCGACCTCCATATTCACACAACTGCTTCCGATGGTTTTTATTCCCCTCAAGAAGTAATTAATAAAGCAGCCTCAGCTGGGTTAAATATTATTAGTATTACCGATCATGATACAGTGGATGCAATTGATGAAGCAATGTATTATGCTGATAAAGTAGGAATAGAAGTAATCACAGGAATTGAATTAAGTGCTGAATATGACAATCGCGAAGTACACATACTCGGTTATTTTTTCGATCATAAAGATAAAGATTTTCTACTTGCAATCGATACTTTCAAAAAAAGTCGTTTTAATCGTGTTATAAAATTTATTGCAAAATTGAATGAACAAGGAATAATGATTAATCTTGAGGATGTGCTTACTAATACTAAATCAAGTTCATTAGGAAGACCTCATATTGCTCAAGCAATAATTACGAGAGGTTATGCATCAAGTTTTTATGAAGTATTCGCAAAATATTTAGGTAATAATTCACCTGCATTTGTTAAGAAAGATTTTTTAGCTCCGGAGACTGCTTTCGAGCTGATAAACCGAGCTGGCGGTATATCAATAATAGCGCATCCCGGGGCTATTTCTGAAAGTAGTGTTAAACATTTCATTAAATTGGGTGTAAATGGTTTTGAGGTTAATCATCCCTCACATTCTTCACTGCAAAAAAAATACTATAGTAATATTGTAAGTAAACATAATTTAATCGGAACTTCTGGTTCTGATTTTCACGGAGGTAAACGCTCTGATGAAACTAATCTCGGGAACTATTTTCTTTCACCCACACAGTTTAATCTGATTCGTGCAAGAGTTCAAAATTTAATTTGAGTAAAAAGAATTGTAATTTTAAGTGTTAATTATTTTAGGATGTGAAAATGAATTTTATTGAAGGTCATCTAACAGCAGATACTTTGAAGATCGCAATTGTTCAAAGCCGATTTAATGATTTCATAACTCAAAAATTAGTTGAAGGGGCAACCGACTGCCTGATTAGACATGGTGGCAATAAAGAGAACTTTACCTTAGTTAAAGTTCCCGGTGCATTTGAAATACCGCTTGCTGCTGATAAATTAGCTTCTTCCAAAAAGTATGATGCTATAATTTGTTTAGGAGCAGTGATTCGTGGTGCAACTCCCCACTTCGAATATGTTGCAAGTGAAGTTACCAAAGGGATTGCGCATGTTAGTCTAAAGTACGGTACACCCGTTGCTTTCGGAATTTTAACAACCGACTCAATTGAACAGGCAATTGAACGTGCAGGAACTAAAGCCGGTAATAAAGGCTGGGATGCGGCTATCTCCGCAATCGAAATGAGTAATCTTCTCAAGAATTTAATTTAACTTTTGGGCTTCCCAATCTTTGGAAGCCTTATTCTAACTTAATTCTTCTAAAATCTTCACCATCAAAATAAAGATGGAAGTAGTTTTGCATTTTTTTGGAGATTACCACTTCACATTTTGAATACGGATACACAGATTCGTCTACTTTATTCATTACTTTTAAATCAAATTCATCGTCTGAATAATTTAATTCTTCTTCTATTATTACTTTGCGTGATTTCCCCCCTTCTTGTAAAAATCTTCCACCTTCTAATTCGAGTGTAAATGATGAATCAGAAGTTACAATTAAGCCGATTTGGGAATTAGATAAAATAATTTCACTTTTTATGGGAGATATCAATTCAATTCTTTTATCAATTAATGCATAGTCAAACGCTTGTTGTGCTCCTAATTTCATCAAAGAAACCCTTTTGAATTTATCGGGCATTCCCCAAACCACTATAGTATCAGAACTAATATAATCTTTGTTTTGATGAATATTAAGAATTGCTCTTTCCATCTTTTGTCCGGCTTCAATCCAGTTTAATGAAGTCGTAATATTTGAATAAAAAAGTAGTATTAAAATAATGGTTCCAATAGAATAGAAATATTTTTTTGAAAAAAATCTGTCCGCCATTTTAATAATGAAGAAGGATATTATCCAAATTAATCCGATTGAGGCAACAAAAGCATACCATCTCATAAACGTTGGTAAAACCGGAATGATAAAAATCAAATACCATCCAAATGAGAAGAGCAATATCGGTTTATCTCTATTTTGAATATTAGGGTAGATTTTAATAAGAAGGAGAATGACGGCGATAGTTAAAAAAATTCCCCCAATAATCAGTTGAAAAAAAGAAAATTTGAGGAACAAAAATTCTAACCAATCGGGGGAGACAAATGAAACCGGAATATAAAGTAGAAAATTTTTGATCATTGATAAGAAATTCGAGTCATGAAAATGATGAGCACCAAAGGGATTGCTTCCAATAATTACAATTCGATATACCATATAGATACTGAAAGTTAGAATCATGGTAAATGTGATTATGAATGCTTTTTTAGTCGTTGAATTTTCAATTGGTCTTATAGTAAGCAGAATTAGTAAAGGAAGAATTAATAATGCAAATGCTATTTCTTTTGAAAGTAGTGCAAGAAGAAAAATAATAACTACAAAAAAATAATCTTTGAGATTTTCGACTCTTTCTTTTAATAACTTTATGATGGCTATTGATGTCAGTAGTATAAATATCGCAGATAAATTTTCGACCATATCAGATAACCATGCAGCATGTAATTCATGAGATGGTAGAATAGCGAAAATCAATCCGGACAAAATTGCTGTTCTTCTATCAAACCCAATTTTATTTGCACTTAGAGCAACTAAACCGGGAACCACTGAATAGAGTAATAGTGCAACAAGATGAAATAAGAATGGATGAAACCCATTTACTAACAAAAGTAAATTGTATATCAATTTAACTAATGGACGCCAGTAGTACCCCCATGAGTGTAAAGTCCAAAACGGTGAAAATATATCAATAATATTATTTGGTATTTTCATTCCGATGATCTGAAAGTCATCATTCAGAAATGAGACGAAAATCATTGGGAACCATGAAACAAATGCGACCAAGCTGCATAAAATAACATCACGGATTTGAATCTTGCGGTTCAAATTTTACCTTTTGATATTTGTTGTGTTTAGATAAATTTATCAATCGAAATATAAACAGTTTACACTGTTACTTGATAATAGTTTTTAAAAACATGTATTGAAAATTTAATGAGGATGTAACTTGCCGGAAGTCACCAAATATAATCTAATAACAAGGAAGTTAATGAAATTAAATAAGTTAATTCTATTTTTGACTTTACTCCAGGCTGCTGTGTTGCCACAAAATGTTATAGGATGGAAAAACTATTCCGATATGAAAAATGTTTCCGGTGGAGTCTTTTCTTCTGACACACTCTGGGCGGCTACAGGGGGAGGTGTTTTTCAATTACATATTTTGGATTCAATTTATAACACTTTCAATAAAACAGAAGGATTAAATGGTTCTGCCATAACTGCAATTACAAAAGATATTTATGGAAAGATATGGCTCGGTAGTCAAAACGGTACAATTGATGTATATAATCCCTACACAAATTCATTTAAAAGAATACTTGATGTTTATAACTCGGGAAGAACTTTAAGGCAAATTAACTATCTGCGAGTTGTTGATGATATTATTTATGTTTCTACCGATTTCGGCTTATCCACAATTAATTCTAAAACCTATAGCTTCGTTGATACATATTTTAAATTCGGAAATCTTGCCTCAAATATTAAAGTGAATTCAAGCTTTGGAATTGATCAACTATTCGTCCCGACTGAATTAGGTTTAGCTGTTCAAGTTCCAGGTGCAACAAATTTATCTGCACCGGAGTCGTGGGAGGTCTATACAACTATTAATGGATTAGGTTCAAATAAAGTATTTAAAGTTGATAAATTTAGAGATACAATAATAGTCTCAAGTGACAAAGGATTTGTTTATTTTAATGGCTCATCTTATTCACGTATTCTCCCGCAATTTAATCAGTCATATATTAGTGATTTTCTAATAGCGGGTGATACTTTATTCATTCTAACCGAAGAGACTGTTTCATCGGTAAAAAGAAGTACACTTTACTTCTATTTAAATGGTTCAGTTCAACAATATGCTTCAAATCTCCCTTTAATTAATAAGATAATCGCATCACAAAACAATAAATTGATTCTCGCAACAGTGAATGGCGTTATGATTCTTTCAGAAAATAACTCAGAATATTATTTCCCTGATGGACCTCAATCAAATTTCTTTAGTGATTTAAGTGTTGATAAGCAGATGAACTTATGGGTCGCAAGCGGAACTGATGTATCGGGTATCGGTTTTTACAAATTTGATGGTGAAACGTGGAAGAATTATAATCTAACATCTACTCCCGAAATTTTATCGAATAGCTATTATAACACTTTTAGTGCTCCGGATGGTACAACCTATCTTGGTAGTTTTGGTGGAGGATTTACAAGAATTAATTCAACCGGTGATATTACAGTTTTCAATACAACAAACACTCCTATGCTCGGAACAACACGAACTCCTGAGTACTTAGTAATACCGGGATTAAGAACCGATTCCAAAAGTAATTTGTGGATTTTGAACCATGATGCTGTTAACAGAAAAACCTTAAGTATGTTGACCAAAGATAGTGTCTGGTATCACTTTGTAAATCCATCCGATTCAAATCTAAATCAATACACAAAAATTCTGATTGACCAATACGATACCAAATGGTTTGTTTCAGCGGCTCCTGCTAAATCAGGTTTGTTTTACTTTAATGAAAATAACACATTAAGCAATTTAAATGATGATAAATCTGGATTTCTCTCCCAAACAAACGGACTAAATAGCAACAACGTCTCTTCACTCGCATTAGACAAAAGAGGTGACTTATGGATTGGTACAAATTTAGGTGTTAATGTAATTTCAAATACTTCGGTGGTTTTGGGTAATTTATCAACTCCTCAATTTAAAATATCATCGGTTTTTTCACTAAGACAATATTCAATAAACTGTATAGCAGTTGATCCAATCAACAGAAAATGGATTGGTACAAATCAAGGTTTAATAGTTGTTTCTTCTGATGGAACAAACCTCATCGCTGCATACGACACTAAAAACAGCCCACTCTTATCAGATCAAATAAAAAGTATCACTATTGATGATCAAAGAGGAATCGTTTATATCGGTGTTGATGGTGGACTTACATCTGTACAAACTTCAGCTATTCTTCCAAAAGAGAATTTCGATGGATTATCCATTTATCCCAGTCCTTTCATTTTACGACAATCAAATAATACTTTAAAAATTGACGGATTGATTCGCGATACAGATATAAAAGTACTTTCTGTTTCAGGTAAACTAATAAAAGAGTTTTCCTCCCCGGGCGGTAGAATTGCCTATTGGGATGGTAGAGATGAGTCAGAAAATTTGGTGAGTACAGGAATTTACTTCGTTGTTGCTTATGACAAAGAAGGGAATAATATTGCAACCGGAAAAATTGCAATTATTCGTGAATAAAACTTAACTTATATGATTGATCTCTCTTCAATTTCGCTTCAGTTCGGTGGTAAGTATCTTTTTAAAGATGTCAATTATCGTATTAATGCCGGCGACAGACTTTCTCTTGTCGGTGCAAATGGTACTGGTAAAACTTCATTACTAAAAATTATTAGTGGCACTTTATCACCTGAAAGCGGGAAACTTCTAAAACAAAAAAGAATAAGTATCGGTTATCTCCCACAAGAAAATGTAACACACAAAGGAAAAAGTTTAATCGAGGAAGCTTCTCTCGCACTCACCGATATCTATGAACTTCAGAATAAGGAAATCGAGATTACAAACCAACTTGCAATCACTTCACTAACGAATAGTGAACATGATGACCTAATTAATCAGCTTGGTGAAGTTCATTATAGACTACAAGAACTTGACTCTTATAGTGCATCATCTAAAGTCGAAAAGATTTTACTCGGACTCGGTTTCGTGGAAAAAGATTTTGATAAATTAACTGAAGAATTTTCTGGTGGATGGCAAATGCGAATCGCTCTTGCTAAAATTTTGATCTCTCAAAACGATTTACTTCTAATGGATGAACCAACAAATCATCTTGATCTTGATTCACTTAATTGGTTAATCTCTTTTTTAAAAAGCTATAAGGGTTCATTGCTGATTGTCAGCCACGATAAATATTTTATAAACTCAGTTACAAATAAAACACTTGAAATTTATCTCGGTAAATTCAATACATTTAATGGAAATTATGATGCATATCTAAAGTACAAAGAGGAAAGAGATTTACAAGCCGAACAACTATATGTAGCACAGCAAAAGAAAATTAAAGAGACAGAAAATTTTATCGAAAGATTTAGATATAAATCTTCAAAAGCAAAACAAGTTCAAAGTCGCATTAAACAACTTGATAAAGTAGAGTTGATTGAACTCCCCGAATTTTCAGGTAAGATAAATATCAAATTTCCACCGGCAATTCAGAGCGGTAGAATGAATATTGAACTAAATAATATTTCCAAATATTATGGTGATAATTGTGTATTTGAAAATCTAAATTTCAGAATTGAACGTGGAGAAAAAATTGCTTTTGTTGGAAGAAATGGTGCAGGTAAATCGACATTAGCAAAAATAATTTCTGGAACTCTTCCACCAACAAACGGCGAGCGGATTGAGGGACATAATACAGTCTTCGCTTATTATTCACAGGATGTTGCCGATAATCTTGAACCTGACTTAGATATCATTGAAACTATTGAAGGGATTGCAGAAAATCAGACGATTGGTCAATTGCGATCCCTACTTGGTTGTTTTCTTTTTACCGGAGATGATGTTTTTAAAAAAGTAGGAGTATTATCCGGAGGTGAGAAAAGTCGTGTAGCACTTGCAAAAATATTATTGACCAAGGCAAATTTTATTATTCTTGATGAACCGACTAATCATCTTGACATAAGTTCAAAACAAATATTACAACAAGCATTAATAAATTTCAAAGGTGCTTTATTATTGATTTCTCATGATATCGATTTTCTTCGTCCTGTTGCGAATAAAGTAATTGAAATTACAAAAGGAAAATTGAATGTTTTCCCCGGAGATATTGATTATTATCTTTACAAAAAAAGTGAGACTGAGAATTCTGCATTAACAATTGAGAAAGACAAAAGTGTTTCAAATTCCATCTCTAAAAAAGATCAAAAAAGAATTGAAGCAAGATTACGGCAAGAGCGGTATAAACTCACCAAAGACATTTTGGAAGATATTGAATCAACTGAAAAATTGATCAACAAAATCGAAGAAGAACAGAAAGTTTTAGAAAATGAATTAGGAAAGAGTGAAATTTATATCAATCCAAACTCAGCAAAAGAAAAGACAAATCGATACAGTAAAGTTAAAGTCGAGCTCTCATCTGCAATTGAAAAATGGGAAGAATTACAACTCAAACTATCAGAAATAGAAAATCAATTATCCTCAATTAATGAATAGTTAATTAAACTTTAATTCCTAAAAACTCCTCAGCTAAAGCTATACCACCGTATAGTGCTGCATCATCCCCTAACTTCGTTGCTACAACTCTAACTCCCTTTGCACTTGAGACAAGCGAATGATTTTTAAAAGCTAATCTTATCTTAGGTATCATAAACGCATGAAGTGCTTCGATAACTCCTCCACCAAGAACAATAATTTCGAGGTTTAATAAATTATTTAAATTTGCAAGTACTAAACCTATAGTTTCACACGCCTCTGCAATATGGCGACTTACCAATTTATCTTCGCTGTTTATTGCGTTTAATAATGCTTTACTTTTGATCGGAATATTTTCTTTGACTAATTTACTTATGACACTTTTCTTGCCAAGTTTAACATCGCTCACAATATTTTTAACAATTGCTGTTCTGCTTGCCAATGCTTCAAAGCAACCACGTTTGCCGCAACCGCATAAAGGACCGTTTTTCATTATTTCAATATGACCGATTTCACCGGCAAAATAAGTTGATCCCCGGTATAATTTAGAATTGAAGATTAGCCCACCACCAATTCCAGTTCCAACAAATACAACCAACATATTTTTTTTATCTATTCCGTATCCAAAATTCTGAATTCCGAGACTTGCAAGATTTACATCGTTTTCGATCAAAACAGGTATTTGTGTGTACTTCTGAAGTTTTTCTTTGATGTTATAGTTTTTAATATTGAGATTTGGTGCGATTCCAATTTTGCCAGTATGAGGGTTAACAGAACCGGGAATTCCGAGACAAATTGCTTTAATTTGTGATTCGGGAATTTTTGATGAAAATATTAATTCAGATACAATTGTAAATAAAGTTTCAGCAAAATCAACTTTTTTTACTTTTGTTTTTTGAACTTTTGTAGAACGCTTGTATCGAGCAACAATACCTTCTTTGGAATTTATAATTGAACCAAGAATTTTGGTTCCCCCCATATCAATACTGATGATATATTTTCTTTCCATTCTACCTCCGAGCTAAAAGGATTGATAAAAATGTTTTTATCAGCTTATTGTATTATCAATAATAATGTGATAAATTTTATTTTCATTTTGCAACCTCAAGTTAGGAAAGAGTTGATTAATAATTCAAATAAAAAATTGAAACCTCTTAAAAAATTCGGGCAGAATTATCTACAAGATAAGAACATTCTTAGGAAAATTGTTGATGAAATAAACCCTCAACTAAAAGATAACCTTATTGAAATAGGACCGGGACAAGGTTCGCTAACAAAAGAATTATTTGGAAAAACCGAATTATATACTGCAGTTGAAATCGACTCACGAGTTATTGAAGAATTGAGAAATAATTATGAGGGATTAAATTTAGTCCATGCTGATTTCCTCAAACTTGAATTAACCAATTTTGGTAGTTTTGATAATAAGATCAGAATTGCAGGGAATATTCCATATAATCTAACTTCGCCAATAATCTTTAAACTTTTGGAAAATAGAGCGATTGTAAAAGATGCTATTTTGATGATTCAATTAGAAGTTGCTCAGAGGATTGTCTCTTCAATTGGAACAAAAGATTACGGAATACTTTCTGTTATTCTAAATGCTTTTGCCGATATTAAATTGTGTTTCAAAGTTTCTCCAAATGTTTTTTACCCTCGCCCGAAAGTTTATTCTGCTGTTATTCATATTAATTTTCACAATGACAAAAAAGATTATGATGAAAATTTGTTCAAAAGTATTGTTAAAGCAGCTTTTAACCAACGTAGAAAAACTTTAAGAAATTCACTCGGTAATAGTATATTTGCAAACATAAATTTTGAACAGTGTCCGATTGATTTAGGACTTCGTGCTGAACAATTATCCATTAACGATTTTATTACTTTAACTAATTTCATTAAACAACATCAAACTCATAACCAATAATTATAAATGTTTCAGAAGATAAATAAATATTTGCATTACCTCACACCAACTGACTATGTAGTAGTTGTTTTTTATATTTTTCTAACTCTTTTAAACATTGTTTTTGCAAACAGGGTTGACCAGTGGTTTGAGTTAATCGTTATCAATTTTGCTGTAATTACTGTAACAATTTTTATAGCAACAGCGCACCTCAAGCATAATACTTTTTGGCGTAGACAAATTCATTATTGGTATACAGCACCATTGATTTTATTGACATTCAAAGAGCTTTATTTAATGATTAAACCGATAAGACAAATCGATTTTGATTTTATATTGATAAAAATAGATAGAATGATTTTCGGTTTTGATCCAACGGTTGAGTTAATGAAAATCACCACTCCATTATTAACAGAATTTCTCCAGATCATTTACGCAACATTCTATTTTTTACCAATGATTCTCGCAATTTCATTATACTATAAAAAGAAAAATATTGAAGTTGATTTTGTAATCTTCTCAACAGTCTTTGGATTTTTTTTTTCCTACATCGGCTACATTCTTTTCCCAGCAATAGGACCACGCTTTCATTTACATGATTTCTTTGCAACTAATACTGAATTGCCCGGTTTGTTCCTCACTAATTTTTTACGTGAAGTTGTCAATACAGGTGAATCAATTCCGGCAGGAACTCTTAATCCGATGGAAGTTGTTCAGAGGGATGTTTTCCCGAGCGGACACACTATGATGACCGCTATAATCATGTACCTCTCTATAAAACTGCAAAGTCGGACCAAATATTTTTTATTGCCGGTAGGAACTTTACTGATATTTTCGACTGTTTATTTACGATACCATTATGTAATTGATGTTATTGCAGGATTAGCGTGTGCAATCCTTTCTTTAATTTTTGGATATTACATTTTTAATTGGTGGCAAAGGCTTATTCATAAGGATTTATTCATCTATCCAAAAAGGAAAAAGAGGACCAAGGATTGAATGGAGAAATAAAAAAGCAAGAAGTCAAACGCATGTTTGATGCGATTGCACATAAATATGATTTTTTAAATCATTTCCTTAGTGCTGGGATTGATATTTATTGGCGGAAGAAAGCATTAAAACTTACTCGGTTAAAACCAGGTACAATCCTCTTAGATGTAGCTTGTGGAACGGGTGATTTTGCAATCGAAGCAAAAAAAATGGGAGTAAATAAAATATTCGGTGCTGATTTTTCGTTTAATATGCTCTCTCTATTTAAAAAGAAAAGTGATTGGATTATCGGGAAAAATGTACAAGTAGCGGCTGAGTTTTTACCATTAAAAAATGAAGTTGTAACTAACATTACTGTTGCATTTGGTGTTAGAAATTTCTACGATATTCCTTTAGCATTCGAATCTTTTTTCAGGGTATTAAAGGATGAAGGAAAGGTTACAATTCTTGAATTCTCCATGCCCAAGAATTTTGTTTTAAAACAACTATACAGATTTTATTTCCATTCTATTCTACCGCTTGTTGGAAGATTAATTTCAAAAGACAATAGTGCATATACATATTTACCAGACTCTGTTGAGGAGTTCGATCAGAAAATTAATTTGGTAAAACTTCTGTTAGAAGCCGGGTTTAAAGAGGCAGAACGAAAAGATCTAACTTTCGGTTTAGTTCAAGTTGTAATTGCGATTAAATAAAAATCAGAACCTATATCCTGTCATTGTTTGTTTTAATTTATCTGATTCAGTTTGGAGATTAATTGTACCCCCCGCTAACATACTGAGAATCAAATTGCTCCCCTCAATCTTTACAAAACCGATTCCATTTACATACCATCCTGTAGCGTAATACTTGGTTTTATCTTCCATGTCTAATGGATTGTTAACGATGATTAATTCAAAAATCATTCTCTGAGCAGTGATATTTTTTAACTCCTTATTTAAATAAATTTCAAGGGTATCCTTTGTATACACTGAAGTTTTAAGTTCGATCAATGGTATATTAAAAAAAGAGAGTGAAAACGCAGTCCAATATTTACCAACCTGCAACGGAAAAGAAAAAGCTGTAATCTCAGAATCAATTTTTATAAGACTCCGAAGCGAATCAGGAATTTCTGCCGGAATTAAACTTGTGAATGAAGATGTATCAACATAAAAGTAAACACCGGCTGCAGTTTTACGGAAGTAAGAAATGGTTGTAGTCAATATATTATTAATTGATGTGGAATCTATTTGCATTAAATATTCGACACCATTTAATTGTATTAGATTACCGTATTCTGACTTTCTATAACCTATATTATATTTCACTCCGTTTAGATCAGTAGAATCTATATCATAATAAAAAATTGAGCCTGATTTTGCCGGGTATTCATTTGGATCTTGCTCAGTAACAGGTTGGATTGGAGCTTCTTTACATGCAGTTATAAATAAAAGCAATCCAAAAATACTTATTAATAATTTTTTCATCTATTCCCTTTCAAGAGTTCATTGCTTAAAGCTATAAAAGCTTTAGCTCTATGGCTAATTTTATTTTTCTCGATCAGATCTAATTCAGCGGTCGTTTTATTATAACCAATTGGTTTAAATAATGGATCATAACCAAAACCGTTTTTACCTTGGGGTGAGTCTATTATTTCGCCTTCTATTGTACCGTGAGATGAAATAAATTTCTTCCCATCGTAATAAACTGCACAACAGACAAATCTTGCACTATGAGGCGCTGGATGATTTTTTAAATTTAATAAAAGTTGATTATTATTTTCATCATCAGTTGCATTTTCTCCCGCATATCTTGCAGAATAAACACCGGGTTCACCGTTTAGCTGATCTACTGCTAATCCCGAATCATCCGTTAAAACAGGAATTCTAAATGCCTCATAGAACGCTGTCGCTTTTTTCTTGGCATTAACTTCAAAAGTATCACCATCTTCAATAACATTTGGAATATCCTCAATCCCCGTAAAAGTAAGGACTTCAATCCCTTTCCCCTTAAACAAATCTTTCACTTCTTTAGCTTTACCATAATTCTGTGTTCCGAATAGGATAGTCATAGATATGCCCTTTTTAACAATAAATTTAATTCTTCTTTAGCATAAGCGGTTAATTCTTTTTGATTATAAATTAAAGATTCACCATTACGCATTTTCCATTCTCCATTAATCATCACATCAGAAACATGACTTTGATTTGCGCAATATACTATTTTCGAATAGATACCATCATCATCATCTGAAAGTGGAAGAGAAGGATCATTTAAATCGAGAAGGACAAGATCAGCATATTTACCCGGCTCGATACTGCCTGTTTCATTTTGAATATGCAATGCTTTAGCTCCTTCAATTGTGGCTAACTTAAAAACTGTTTTGGCATCCATAGAATCTGCACCATGAATCGGTTTTTGAATCAGTGCGGATAACCTCATTTCATAAAACTGAGATAGATTATTATTACAGGGTGCTCCGTCTGCTCCGAGTGAGACATTAATTCCCTCTTTTAAGTAGCGAGGAATATTTGCAATCCCTGACGCGAGTTTTAGATTTGAGGAAGGACAATGAGTAACACGTGCATCAAGTTGTTTCATTAAACCTATTTCTTCATCATTCAAATGAATACAATGAGCAAGTACAGTATGATCATCAAGAATATTAATATGATTAAAGTATTCAATATTTTCTTTATTGTGTCTTCTACGAACTTCAGCAACTTCACTTTTATTCTCTGAAGAGTGAGTATGATAAATTGAATTCTTAAAATCCTTCATCATTTCTTTAGTTTCGATTAATAACTCTTCCGAGCATGATAAAACAAAGCGTGGAGCAAATCCGTATTTAATTCTTCCATCAGCTTTATTGTGATATTCTTTGGCAAGAGATAAAGTTTCATTGAGTTCAGTTTGAGTATTATTTCTGAATGATGGGAAA
>Ga0351854_1003_pt1 | contig 61499 bp, 36 predicted proteins | sample BONcelHFGM3001C9_FD_206793 | JGI IMG/M metagenome (GOLD analysis project Ga0351854, IMG submission 206793) | Enriched cells from coal bed in the Powder River Basin, Montana, United States - BONCAT cells FGM rep2 HSBNCT.FGM.300.1.C9 ...
ATCAATTAATCATAAAGAAAATGAAGATCATCATCATCGGACTTGGAAATTTCGGCTCCTCCCTCGCCCAGAAACTGACGTTACTGGGACATGAAGTCATCGGCGTGGACCATCAGATGGCCAAGGTGGAAAACCTGAAAGAGAGCATCAGTCACACGGTTTGTATGAATTGTGCCGATCAGCATGCAGCAGAATATCTGCCCTTAAAAGATACTGACCTGGTGATTGTGGCCATAGGTGAAGACCAGGGTTCCAATATCCTGGTTACTGCCCTGATGAAACAGTTAAAGGTAAAACGTCTGATCAGCCGGGCAATCTCTCCTCTGCATCAGACAATCCTGGAGGCTATTGAGGTGGATGATATTGTTCATCCTGAACAAGAGTCGGCCGAACGCTGGGCGAAAAAAATCAATACACTCGGGGTCATTGATTCGTTTGACCTTGCCGGTGAGTATAGTATTGTGGAAGCAATTGTTCCAAGTCAATTTATTGGCAAAAACCTGAAAGATTCCGGTATCCGAAAGAAATACAACGTCATCGTACTCACAACAATTACAGTAACCAAAGGAGGAAATCTGTTTGGGATGTTCAGAAAAAAACTTGCCGTACAAGGAATCGCTACTCCCGAGACCGTATTGGAGAAAGACGATATCCTGGTTTTGTTCGGCCACAACAAAGACATCCAACGCCTCCTCCAGCAATAAAAAACACCTGGGGACCTGATTACAACCTCATACCTCACCGGTGGTATTTGGCACTTCTTCCGCGCTTACGGTCTTTTTTCCGGTTTTTTTCATGGAGAAACCTCCGGGTATCATTATAAGCATTGAACCAAGAACGATGACCAGCAAGACATACCGGTTGATGATATCGGAAGTATATTCAACGGGAATTTTGCTCTCCTGGCCAGCAGATCAAACAGGTTTTTCAACATGAGACCGGGTGGGACAGGTCCGTTACTGGCGATGATCAAAGCCGTCACGGAAGCCTATGGCGGGAAACCTGGAACAAGATCCGTTTCAACTCTTTGAAAAGTTGCTCTTTCCGGATCGGCTTGCTGATGAATGCTGTGCATCCCGCCTCGGCGGCAAGTTTTTTCTCTTCCGGCTGCGAATAGGCGGTCAGCGCGATGATGGGAATGGCGAGGTTGGATTTCCGGATCTCCCTGGTTGCTTCGTAACCATTCATCCCGGGCATCTTCAGATCCATCAGGATCAGGTCGGGACTCTCCCTTTTCAGGTACTCAATCACTTCATCGCCATTTTTAGCTCTTGAGATCCTTTCGACTTTTCTCTTCAGCATAACATGCAGGTACTCATAATTATCCTCTTCATCTTCGGCAACAAGGATATGTGTGTTTGACAGATCAAATGATCTCTCATCATGCAGATCAGACGGAACCGGGCCTTTCCCTTGTACCAGAGGAAGGCGGAACCAGAATTCCGTTCCCCGGGGGTAAGCCGGGTTCACTCCGATTGTTCCTCCCATGATCTCGACAAGCTGTTTGGCTATGCTTAACCCAAGTCCGGTTCCCCGTGTGGCCAGCTTCTGTGCCCCGGGGGCCCGGTAAAAGCGCTCAAACACCTTCTCCCGGATCTCTTGCTCGATACCGACCCCCGTATCTCTCACCGTGAAGATGACAGAGGAGTCCTCCTGCTCAACCCGAAGATCAATGCCTCCCTCAAAGGTATAATTCAGGGCATTGCTGATAAAACAGGAAAGCACCTGCCGAATCCTGGACTGGTCGCCAATGATGTAGTCCATAGAGTCATCCAGAAGAGTTTTACAGCTCCAGTATAATTGTTTCTCATCAGCGGAGGGTTTCATGGAGTGATAGAGGTCATCGAGTAATTCCGAAACAGAAAAGGGTAGTTTTTCACAGGATACGATCTCTGTTTCAAGCCTTGAGAACTCCAAAACATCATCGATGATAGAGAGCAGCTGGTTGGAATTAGAGCGGATGATCTTCCCAAATCGCTGCCTCTCTTCTTCGCTCTCGGTTTCTGTGAAGAGGGTCGTAAATCCCATGATTGCATTGAGTGGGGTTCTAACCTCATGGGAAATGTTATTCAAAAACGACATTTTTAACCTGTCGCTCTCTTCAGCTTTTGACTTGGCAATTATCAGTTCCTCTTCGACCAGTTTCCTCTCATTGATATTTGTGTGGGTCCCGATAAACCGTATAGGGTTCCCTTTACCGTCACGTTGCATGACCTTTCCCCGGTCGAGAATCCATGTATAGGAACCGTCTTTGCACCGTAGCCTGTGAATGTTCATATAGATGTCCGTCTCTCCGTCTACATGTCGCTTCAGGTCCAGGTAAGCCGCATCCCTGTCATCGGGGTGAATACGGTCATCCCACTCCTGGATGGAGTTGGTGATATCATCATCACGATAACCAAGCATCTCTTTCCAACGTGGGGAGTAAAAGCATTCGCCGGTCTGTGGATTCCAGTCCCATACACCGTCTCCGGCTCCCTCCAGGGCATAATGCCATCTCTCCTCGCTCCGTTGCAATGCATTTCGCGTCTCCCAATGTTCTGAGCGCTTGATCATCAGTGCCCCCAGCAACATGGTTCCGATCGGATAGATGATAATGACAGGGAGATAAATTGTTTTCAGGGTTGGCAATACCATCGGTTCGGGCAGAAAGTAAGTGCAGGCGAGCATAACAAGATGGACCAGAAATCCCATCGTCAGCAATTCAATGTAATACCTTTTGGTTTTCCAGCCTGGTCGGAAGGTACACCATAAGATGCCGATGGTTCCGGAGGAGATAATGACAGCGACTCCCATCCACATTCCGTCGCCGCCTATAAAGATCCTGTATGCCCCGGTAATCACCATGGCAATGACCGTTGGCACCGGCCCGAAGAAGAGGCCTGTTACCGACAGCATCACCGACCGGGTGTCAAATACGAGGCCGGGGATCAGGGTCCACGGAGTTAAGATCAGGATTATTCCGATCCCTCCGATAATAGTGCCGGCTAACAGTTTATATCCCAGGGTCTGGGATTTCTCGTCCCTGGCCCATAAATAATCATAGAGCATCCCAAGTGCAAGCAGAATGGCTGTATTCTGCAACAATCCGAGGAAAATAGGCTGACTCATAAGACAAATGTACAAATTAGTATCACTCTTTTATCTATTTTTGTGATATAGCATATTACGATTCAAATCCATGAAGCTTAAAAAAGTCCATCTCCTCCTCCTCTCCATTCTCTCCGGTGCCTTCCTTGCCCTTGCCTGGCCCGCACATGGCTTCCCCGGTCTGCTTTTCATCGGATTTGTGCCCTTGCTGTTCATGGAGGATTACATGGCGCGGAACAGGGAACAGTTTTCAACATTCAGAACCCTCTTTTACTCCTACCCTGCTTTCTTTACGTGGAACCTTCTGACAACCTGGTGGATCTACAACTCTACCTTCATGGGAGCCGTGATGGCGATCGTCCTCAACTCCCTTTTTGTGGCGATTGTATTTCAGGCATATTCCTGGGCCAAAAAACGACTGACCGGCAACGTAGCCGGATACATGGCACTCATTTCGTTCTGGATCGCCTTTGAGTACCTTCACCTGAACTGGATCCTCACCTGGCCCTGGCTTACGGTTGGTAATGGTTTTGCCAGCTATTACATGTGGGTACAGTGGTATGAATACACCGGGGTACTTGGGGGGACATTGTGGGTGCTGGTGGCGAATATTTTGATTTTTGAGGTTCTGAAAGGAGTCAGTTTCAAGTTTCGGGTTTCAAGTTTCAGGTTCTCCGATTTGAAATTTATTATTTCTGCTATCATACTTTGGATTGGAATTCCCATCGCCATCTCTTACTTCATCTACAACAACTACACAGAAACGTCTGATCCGGTGAATTTTGTGGTGGTACAGCCGAATGTTGATCCCTACAGTGAGCAATATTCGTTGCCGCCGGATCGGGTGGTTGCCCGGATCATGGATCTTGCATCACCTTTACTCGACAGCACAACCAATTTTCTCGTAGCTCCCGAATCGGCCATCCAGGAGAGTATGTGGGAGGATGAAATGAGCACGTTTTCAACACTCCGTTTGCTCAGGGAGGTTGTGGCGAGCCATCCTCAGCTGAATATCCTGATCGGTGGTTCAACATTCAAAGCCTACGGGAAGGAGCCGCCAACACGAACCGCCAGACGGTTCACGAATTCTGAGAACTACTATGATGCCTTCAATACGGCTATCCTGATCAACGCATCAGATTCATTACAACTGTATCATAAATCCAAACTCACTCCCGGCGTGGAAGCCCTTCCATCCTTCCGCGGATTTAAGTGGCTGGAGGATTTTGCCATCGATCTCGGCGGAACGGTGGGAAGTTTGGGCACTGATGATTACCGCAAAGTCTACTCCACGGAGAAAACGGTTCCCGTGGCCCCCATCATCTGCTATGAATCTGTATTCGGGGAATTTTTTGCAGAATTTGTTAGGAACGGGGCCCGGGTGATGATCATCATCACCAATGACGGCTGGTGGGGAGACACGCCTGGACACAGGCAACACTATGCCTTTGCCCACCTCCGGGCCATCGAGACCCGCCGGAGTATTGCCCGGTCGGCCAACACCGGGATCTCGGCCTTCATCGACCAGCGGGGCGATGCCCACAACGTCACAGAATACTGGGTCCCGGCTGTTATCAAAGGATCGCTGAACGCCAATAACGAGATCACCTTCTATGTACGCTATGGCGATTACATTGCCCGCGTCGCCGTGCTGATCTCGGCCCTGCTGCTCCTGATCAGCCTGGTTTTACCTATCTTTGCAAGGAAGAAAATAGCGAAATAGTGAAATGATGTAGGGTCGGGGCATGCCCCGACCGTACTGATATAGGTGATGGGGGGATGAAGCGAAAGACGAATAGCTAATAGCGAAAGGCGAAACAATGAAGAAACCAGCATCAAACGATCATCCGATCAACGATTTGAGCCGGGAGCGGTGGAGTCCCAGAGCATTTTCGGATCAACCCGTAGAGGCGAAGCATGCCTCCTCTCTGCTGGAAGCCGCCCGATGGTCGCCCAGTGCCAGCAATGAACAGCCCTGGCGGTTTATCCTTGGGAATAAGGGGGATGAAACCTGGGATAAACTCTATTCAACCCTTATTGGATGGAATCAGCAGTGGGCCGGCCGGGCTCCGCTCCTTCTGCTCGTGATTGGAAAAGAGGAAACAGCAAGCGGCAAGCCCAACCAATGGTCTGCTTACGACTGCGGCCAGGCAATGGCACATATCTCACTTGAAGCGACAAACCTGGGTCTGTTCTCGCACCAGATGGGTGGTTTCTCTGCAAGCAAAGCGGTTGAACTGTTTGAGATTCCTGAGGGATATAAGCCCATTGCTATGATGGCCATTGGTCATTATGGCGATCCTGACACCCTGCCAGAAGAGCTGAAAGAGCGGGAGAGCACTCCACGCGAAAGGAAAAAACTGGATGAAATTCTCTTCAGCGGAAAATTCGGCCACCCTTCCGACGTTATTTAATTCAAAATCAGAATCCATGCAATCCCATCCCCATCCCCTCTTTCCCTCATCACCTCATCACCTCATCACCCCATCACTTCATCACCTCATCACCTCATCACTTTTCCTATTCTTACTGGCATCAATTTTTTCAGGCTGTAACCAACCTGGCAGTAACTCTGCCACGAAGGAGAAAGCAAAGCCCTATATCGCTGCTGATATCCCTGCATTTAATGCCGACACGGCCTTTGAATATGTGAAGGCTCAGGTAGATTTTGGCCCCCGGGTTAACAACACGAAAGCGCACGATGCATGTGCCGCCTTTCTGGCTGCCAAACTCCGGGAGTACTCTCAGGATGTTATCGTTCAATCGGGGACCGTAGATGCTTTTGACGGAACCCAACTAAAGTTCCAGAATCTAATTGCCTCTTTCGGTCCTTCGGGAAATAACCGGATTCTTCTGGGAGCCCACTGGGATTCACGGCCTTACGCCGATCATGATCCCGATAAGGCAAATTTTTACAAAGCGATTGACGGAGCGAACGACGGAGCCAGCGGCGTTGGTGTGTTGCTCGAAGTTGCCCGCCAACTGAGTTTAAAAGCTCCTCCCATCGGCGTGGATATAATCTTTTTTGATGCGGAAGACTACGGTCCTCCCGAAGCGCTTCAGGAGGGGATGAATTCAGGGGATTTCTGGGGACTTGGATCACAGTACTGGGCGAAAAACCCCCATCATCCCGACTATTATGCCAAATACGGCATCCTGCTTGACATGGTGGGAGCAGCAGGGGCTACTTTCCTGATGGAAGGATTTTCTATGGAGCATGCACCTCATGTAGTGAAAAAAGTGTGGGATATCGGAGGTATGATCGGTTTTTCCTCCTATTTTCAGTTTCAGCGTGGAGGGTATATCACCGATGATCATTATTATGTGATCCGCGACCGTGGAGTGCCTATGATCGACATCATCCACCTGGATCAAGCTTCCGAAACAGGCATGTACAAACACTGGCATACAGTTGACGACAGCCTCGACAAGATTGACCGGGGAACGTTGAAGGCTGTCGGGCAAACCATACTGACAGTGATTTATTCTGAAAAGTGATCTCTTCCTGATCAGATTTTTGACTGCACCTTTTTGATAAATTTCCGCTGCATCATCACGATCGAATATGAGTGATCGAGCAGGTTGGAAGTGAGTGTCAGCAGATCCATCACCGCCATGCTCTTCCGTGTACTGATCTCTGCTTTCTTCAACTTGTGGATCAGATCTATCTTGAGAGTTACGATCAGCTCTTCCACAATCAGTTTCTGCTGGTCGAGGGATTCAGTCTCCATGGGTTTTCTCTCTCCGACATTCTGCTGTGCCTGGGCGAGAAACTTCCCAAATGCATCGGAAAGCTGGAGCAGTTCTATTTTCTGTTCTGCAATGAAGGGAGGATGGTGGTTTTCGACATAGTCGAAACCCATCTTCTGCAACTGTTTCATGTAATTCAATGTCTCCTTCATCTGGCCAAGGATCTGGATGAGGGCAACCCCGGCTTCAACAGCAGAGTCGTCCAGTTTTTTCAGCACTTTGTCGAAGGTCTTTCGCTGTGAATTGATCTCCTTCTGGAACTCCTTCATCTCCCTGGCTACCTTTTTGAGTGGTTTCCGCTTTTCATTGACAAGTCCGGATACCGAACGTTGGTAAAAATCGGAAAGTTGCTGGGTAAACGTGTTCATTCTTGTCTCGCATCTGTTGTAGATAGACCGGGTATCAAACACCTCTTCCTGTTCCTCAATGGCCTCAATCTCCTTCTTCTCCTTCTCTTTCTTGTTGTGAAACACGTGGGTCCGGTATACAAAGAAAAGAGCCAGTGCGATCATCGCGATGATCGCTATAAGTCCGCCGTAATAAATAATGACCGCTATGATGCCTGCCACGGTGAATGCGATCAGGGCCGTAAAGAACCATCCCCCTATCACCGTGATAACACCGGAAACCCGGTATACTGCACTCTCACGTCCCCAGGCCTTATCGGCCAGGGAGGCACCCATAGCCACCATAAACGTTATATACGTAGTGGATAACGGAAGTTTCAGGTTGGTTCCCATGGTAATCAGGATGCTCGAGACCATCAGGATCACAGAGGCCCTTAAAAGGTCGAAGGCGGGGGTTTCCCTGGATCGTTTGCTCTGATGGACCAGTTCAAACCTCGTTCCAATGGCTTTCAACACCACGTTAGGCATCACGAAGGTATAGGCTTTGTTCAGTTGAAGGGCGACATTGACCATCCCCCGGGCAAGCACGGAGGATTGGAATGACTCGTCTCCTTCATCCTGCCGGCCGAGGTTGATGGTGGTGCTGGTTACCGACCTGGCCTTTTTGTTGACAAAGAGCGTCAGGACCATAACACCCCCTGCGATCAGAAGAAGGAGTGTGGGTGTTTTTACCGGGTTCAGAAGCATCTCCATCATAAATCCTCCCGGATCAGTACTCCCGCTGGCCTGGAAGATCTGGAAAGACTCCAGTCCGGCCAGGGGGACCCCGATAAAATTGACCAGGTCGTTTCCGGCAAAAGCCATGGCCAGGGCAAACGTTCCGGCCATCACGATGATCTTCAGGATGTTGATCTTAAACAGCCAGAAGAGGATCTGAAAAATGATAGTTGAGCCAATCAGACTTGCCAAAAGGATCAGCCAGGTATTTGCAGTGAACCATTGGATCACTTCCGGAGTGAGGAATGAAGATCCCTTAGCCCCTTTGACAAAAAGAAAATAGATCATGGCCGAAAAGGCAATCCCTCCCCATAAGGAGCCAAAATACTTGACCTTCTCTTCATATTTGAAGGTGAAGAGCATTCTTACAAAATATTGGATGATGGCCGCCACGGTAAATCCTATGGCAATGGACAACAGGATTCCGGAGATGATGGCAAAGACCTTGCCTGTGTTGATGTATTCGGCGTAGGTGGCCATCGTTGCTCCTGTTTGAATGATCTTGATCGTAGAAACGGCAAAGGCTCCTCCTAAAAGTTCAAACACCAGGGATACGGTGGTGGAGGTGGGCAGACCGGCCGTGTTGAACAGATCCAGTAACAATACATCCGTGATCATTACGGCGAGGAAGATGATCATGACCTCTTTGAAGGCAAAATACTCGGGGTTGAAGATCCCTTTCCGGGCTACCTCCATCATTCCGCTGGAAAAAGTAGCCCCAACGAGCACTCCCAGTGCAGCGATGATCATGACCGTTCGGAAGGTGGCTGCTTTGGAACCGATTGCTGAGTTGACAAAATTAACGGCATCATTGCTCACCCCGACAACCAGGTCGGACAAGGCAAGGATTACCAACACAATGACAATGAACAGGTAAAATAGTTCCATAGGGGAGTTTTTGCCGTAAAAATAAGGATTATTGAACAGGACACCAGAAAAGCTCACCGCCTTTTATTAACAATTAATTAATATTCAATTAATGGTGTGTTAACGGCCAGATGCTCTGGCCGAGGTACTTTTGTATCAAAATTAATTGTATGAAAAATTTCAGGTATGTTCTTTCGGTCGTAATGGTGTTTCTTGCTACCGGGGTGATCTTTGCAGATAATGAAACTTCAGAGTCAAACGGACCATCTTCAGTATCAGTATCAGGAACAGTGATTGATAAACTCACCAATGAAACCCTGACAGGGGTAACCATCCAGATGGCTGATTCTGACTCAAAAGTTTATTCCGACCCTGATGGCACGTTTATACTCGATGGGTTACAACCCGGTGAATATGAAGTGAAGATCAGTTGCATCTCTTATAAGGATAAAGTGGTCTCCCTTGATGTCAAACGGTCGGGTCAAAATACTTTATCGGTTCAGCTTGAAACGGTAGAGCCCTGATCATCCTTCAGGTTTTTGTTAGACGATACCCCTTTGGAATCAGTTGCATGCATCTCTGAATCTTCAGGGGAATCGTCTTTTTAGTCAAGCGCAAAATTGCAAAAAAAATGTAGTTTTGCAAGGAACAAGATCAACATAAATCAACTGATCGTGAATAAACATTTTCTACTAAGTCTGTTTTTCATATTTCTGGCCTCCGCTGCAGGTGCTCAGGAAATCACCATCCGGGATAATAAATACTGTAACCCCGACGGCACTCTTTTTACGGGAACCTATAGGGAGTATTACGATAACGGGAACCCTAATGTTGAGAAGCAGGTAAAAAAGGGCTTAATAGACGGGATTACGACCCTTTTCTTCGAGAACGGTGGTGTTCAGGAGCAGCGAAGTTTTAAAAAAGAGGTCAAACATGGCACCTGGATCACCTGGAACAGTAAGGGTATCAAGACAGCCGAAGCAAACTTCAAAAACGGTCTGAAAGACGGCTTCTGGTATGTATGGGATGACACCGGCCAAAAAAGGTTCGAGATGTATTACCAAGCCGGCGAGAAGAAGGGAACATGGTATATCTGGGATGAAAACGGAAATCTTGTCAAGACCCAGAACTACGATTAACTGAGTGGTCCGCTGGTTATAAATCCCCTTATTAGTTCATTCTGTTTTTTCTTCGTATAACAACTTAGGTTTCTCCTGTGAGGCCCTGTTGTTTCTCTCTTATTTCCAACAGGTTCCGCGCCAATTTCATACACAATTTCTTAAAGATAGCTTAACAATTTGTTCACATTTGATGCGTCAGATAGGGTGAACTTTGCACTGTACAAATTGTTATACAAATCAAATAGAAAGAAAATGAAAATCAACTACTTAAAGATTACAGGTGTGATAATGATCGCCCTGTTTGTCGGATTCACCTCATGCAAAAAGGATGAAACAAAACAACTTCCTGTTGTTACTGCCCCTGTGAACCTGGAAGTACAGAAGGGAACATCGATTGACCTTACATTCAACTACACGACAGATGGAGGGTTCAACGCTGCAACGTTTGTTGCTACCGGAGGAACAGCTGTCATCAAAACAAGCGGCACTTCAGGATCCTCATCCGGTACCGTTGTGATCACCTATTCAGCTGGTTCAACCATAGGCGCAGGATCAGTGATCCTAACGGTTACCGATCAGGAAAGCCAGATGGGAACCGCCACGGCTGTTATTAATATTGTTGAAGAACAACTGGTATTCTATGTTACCGGGAACATCACCCAGAACACAACCTGGCAAACCGGAAAGACATACATCCTTGAAAGCAGGATTGCCGTTGTAAACGGTGTTACTCTGACTATTCAGCCGGGTGTTGTAGTGAAGGGGCAGGCCGGAACAGGGGCAAATGCCACTGCACTCCTGGTTGCCCGTGGCGGGAAGCTCATGGCAGAAGGAACAGCCACCTCACCGATCATCTTTACATCAGTAGCTGACGAAATCGTGCCAGGCGAAATTGCAAGTCCCAACCTGGACCCTGACCTGAACGGCCTCTGGGGTGGTGTACTGATCCTTGGTTATGCTCCTATCTCGGCAGATGCCCCCTCCGTGCAGATCGAAGGAATCCCTCCTTCAGACCCGAACGGGCTCTATGGTGGCGACAATTCAACTGACAACTCCGGCGTGATCAGATATGTATCGATCCGTCATGGTGGCACCAACATCGGTGAAGGGAACGAGATCAACGGTTTGACCCTTGGTGGCGTAGGTTCCGGTACTGTGATCGAAAACATTGAGATCGTCGCCAATCAGGATGACGGTATCGAGTGGTTCGGCGGGAAAGTAGACGTGAAAAACGTCATCTTCTGGAACATTGGGGATGATGCAGTGGATACCGACCAGTCATGGGGAGGTACTCTCGATAATTTCATCATTATCAACCCATTCGATGAGTGTTTCGAGTTGGACGGCCCGGAAGGCGCCATGCAGGACAGCCATACCCTTATAAATGGTTCGGCACGCGCAGATGATGCTCAGGGTCTCGTTGACCTGGATGACAACTCACTGGTAACGATGACCAACATTTATTTCTTCACTATCAAAGATGGTCAGGATTTTGACTTGAATCCCGTTGGATTGAATGCCTCAAATCTTCAGGCTACAATCCCTGCCGGATTTGCCGTAACCGATTTCTTCAAAGATGGAACGGATGCTTACGTGACCGTTGTAGCAGAAGGTGCCAATACTGTTGGTGCTAATGCCGCTGTGTTCCAGGGATGGTCATGGGCCTCTGCAGCCGGTGAACTGAATGGGTTTTAATCACTACAACTGAAAACGGCCTAAAATACCAAACCTCGCAGGTTCTTAACACCTGCGAGGTTTCATACATAAATAGAAATACCAGAAGGATACATCATGCGCTCAATAAAGTTATTTGCAATTCTCATTTCACTTTTCCTTGTCTCATTTGTATATGGGCAGAATGGTTTCATCAGGGGAACGGTATTCGATGATGGGTTCGGTGAAAGCCTCCCGGGGGTCACCATTTTCCTTGAGGGAACAACAATGGGAACGCTTACCGACCTCGACGGAAAATTCAGTCTGGAGGTACCACCTGGTGTTTACACCCTTAGAGTCTCCTATATTTCGTATGAAACAATGCACATCAAAGACCTTGAGGTTAAATCCGGTGAGGTTACCCTGCTTGAGAACCTGCGCCTCAAGGAGTCATCTATTGAACTAAACGAAGTCACCATCACGGCCAAGGTAGTGCGCAACACCGAAGCGGCCTTGCTGACGATGAAGATGAAATCCGCCAATGTGATTGACGGGATTTCTGCCGCTAACTTCAGAAAGATAGGGGATTCTGATGCGGCCTCTTCCATGAAACGTGTACCCGGTCTCTCCGTTGAAGGGGGCAAATATGTCTATGTGCGGGGACTTGGTGACCGATACACCAAAACCATGTTGAACGGACTTGATATCCCTGGTCTGGATCCTGACCGGAACACCCTCCAGATGGATATCTTCCCCACCAACATCATTGACAATATCATCGTTTACAAATCATTTACCGCTGACCTGCCCGCTGACTTCACAGGCGGTGTCATCGATATCACAGTCAAAGATTTTCCGGAAGAGAAACAGGGGAGTATTTCTGTAAGCGCCGGATATAATCCTTCGGCCCACTTCAAAAAGGATTACCTAACTTACCATGGAAGTCAAACAGATTTCCTCGGGTTCGATGATGGCACACGAAAAATTCCTGCTACATCCGATATCCCGTTTTATGCGGATGTTGTCACTGATCCCTATGGAGCCAAGGGAATGCGGTATCAGGAAATTCTTGGATCCTTTAACCAAACTATGGCAGCGCATACACAAACAAGTTTCATGGACTATAGCATGGGGTTTTCCATCGGGAACCAGGTCCCTCTGAAAAAAGTTACTCTTGGATTCAATATCGCCATCTCGTATAAAAACAACACAGATTTTTATACGAATGCAGAGTACGGGCGTTATGGCCTCTCAGCGGATCCCACTATTATGGAGATGGAACTCCGTGAATTCCAGAAAGGTAACCTGGGAGAAAACAATGTGCTTCTCGGAGGACTTGCCGGATTCGCAATCAAGACAAAAAAATCCAACTACCGGATGAACCTGCTGCACCTTCAGAATGGTGAGTCCAGTGCAGGAATTTTTGATTACATCGGTGCCGACCAGGGAAGCAATTTTTCCGGAATTCAACACAACCTGGGTTACAGTGAACGAGCCATGACCAATATTTTCATCGATGGGAAACACCTATTCGGTGACGACAAGTGGGAAATTGTATGGAAACTCTCCCCCACCCGTTCCATCATGAATGATCCCGATATCCGATTCACGCGGTATATTATGGATGGGGGTGCCTACATCATCGGGACAGAGTCGGGATTTCCTGAAAGGATCTGGCGGAACCTCAAAGAGATCAACATACCTGCAGCTATTGATGTCACCAAAACGTTCCAGATGAAGAATCAGAAATCCATTCTGAAGTTTGGTGGTGCCTATACTTACAAGGAGCGGGATTTCGCCATCCGCAGTTTTGCATTCAACATTCGAAACGTCACCCTTACCGGGAATCCGAACGAACTTTTCTACCCTGAAAATCTTTGGCCTATAGACAGTAATGTAAACCGCGGAACAACTTACGACGCTTCATTTATTCCAGGAAATCCGAACCAGTTCAATTCAAATGTCAGCAATGCTGCAGGTTATCTCTCCTTTGAAATCAATATTTTCAAACGCCTGAAAACCATCCTCGGAGTAAGATTCGAAAACTATGTTCAACGTTATACAGGTCAGGATCAACTCGGAGTTCATACGCTCGATAACGAAAAAGTGCTAGAGGATAACAATTTCTTCCCATCTGCAAACCTGATCTATTCATTATCCGACAAACAAAATCTAAGGGCTTCATATGCCATGACCACAGCCAGGCCATCATTCAAGGAGCTTTCCTATGCGGAGATCTTTGACCCAATCAGTGGCCGGACATTTATCGGCGGATTATTCCGGGATGCCAATGATGCCGCAGGAATCGTTTACTGGGACGGGAACCTGAAAAGCACCAGTATCCACAATTTCGACCTTCGTTGGGAGTGGTTTCCAAAGAGCGGACAAACCATCTCCATCAGTGGATTTTACAAACGGTTTATCAGTCCTATCGAGATTGTCCAATACGCTACGTTACAGGGAGCATTTCAACCCCGTAATGTTGGTGACGGTCAAGTCTTCGGAGGAGAACTGGAACTCAGACTTAACCTGGATCTGATCGCAAAGGCTTTGGAAAAATTCCAATTTACAGCAAATTTTACCTACGTAAAATCCCGGATTAAACTCAGCACAACCGAATATGAATCCCGGCTGGCTAATGCACGTACCGGCCAGTCGATCAGTGAATACAGGGCGATGGCCGGTCAGGCTCCCTACGTAATTAACTGCGGGTTATCTTACAATGGTGGGGAAAATGGTTTTTGGAATGGGTTCGAAGCCGGACTCTATTACAACGTACAGGGCCTAACCCTTGAGTACGTTGGTATGGTTGATCGTCCAGATATCTACACAAAGCCATTTAATAGCCTGAATTTCAATGCCAATAAAAGCTTTGGCAAGAAAAAACGTATTCAGGTTGGACTGAAGGTTGAAAACATCCTGAGCTCAAAGAAGGAGTCAGTCTACAGGTCATATGAAGCCGCAGATCAGTATTTCATGAAGCTGAACCCGGGAATGACCTTTACGGCATCCGTGAAATATTCCCTGTTTTAATTACAACAACTCATTCGCCAGATTCGCCAGTTCCGACCGTTCCCCCACTCAATATGTTAAAGAGCCAATAAATTATTCATCGTCTTTTTTCTTAAAAATGGAACTTAAGCCTTTACCAATTTTCTGTACTGCCTCAATACCTTTATTCAGCGGTTCTGTAGAAATGTCATTGTACTGATCGATACTTATGTTGTCAGCGTATTGTTGAGGATAAATTACGAACCTGCTGTTAACTGCAAAGTGTTTTTCAAGTTTAACAGGCAAGTTGTCGAGTACGCCTAAATAGGACGTAGCACCTTTTCGGGCAGAAACCAATACAAACAAATCGTCTTCATGAATATTTCTGGAAAGCACGAAAAAATCTTCCCAATCCGTAAATACTTTTATCGAAATTGATGCAGTAAGTTTCGCCCTTTTGAATAATCTTTCGACTGCTTTCTCAGTTGCTTCATTGCAGTAAAGCAGAATTGGAATACTCAGTTCGTGAGCCAGTTTAGCTATTTTGGTTACCCATAATCCGAAACCGTTTTCATGTTCAGTCAAGGGTGGTGCGGCAATAACAATGCTTTTGTGCAACACCAATGGTTTTTCTAAATGACAGATAAATGTGGTCTTGTCAGTGTTGCTCAATATACTGTCTACTTTCTCGCCAATTAATTTATCAATAAAACCTGTATGCTGAGGCCATCCCAAAACAATAATGTCAGCCATAATTTCTCTCGCAATACGAGCTATACCGCTTGCAGCATTATGGTCAATGGTTGTAATGATGTTTACTTTAGTTTCTGAAGCAGAAGCCTGCCTTATAAATTCCTCCAGTTTGTTTCTTGTTTTCAGGATATTAATTTCAGCTTCATTATTATTAGAGACCACCGAAAGGATAGATACAGGATTTGCTGATTTATTGTCCTTAATGAAAATTGCAAGTTCCAGAAGCTTTTCTATTTTTGAAACATTTGCAATTGGCAAAAGAATGTGTTCACTTTGAACGCCATTTGCTTTTATTAAACCACTTGTATCATCTTCGGATTCAATAACAATCTTTTTAGCGGCTTTTTCTGTAGCAAAAGAAGCAACTATACAAGTTATTAGAATAAGTATGATGGTTCCGTTCAGGATATTCTCATCTAGTATTTCAGCTTTGTAGCCAACTAAAATTATCGCAAGTGTTGCTGCTGCATGAGCACTGCTAAGTCCGAAAATAAGTTGTCGTTGTGCTTTAGAATATTTGAATATTAGTTGCGTAAACAAAGCAGCAAACCATTTTCCAAACAGAGCCACAACAGAAAGCGTTCCTGCTATAATAAGAGCCATAGGCCCACTTAAAATTATGCTCATATCAACCAACATTCCTACGCTTATGAGAAAAAACGGTATGAATAAGGAATTACCAATAAACTCAATTCGGTTCATCAATGCGGATGAATGTGGAATGAGTTTGTTTAAGGCTAATCCTGCAACGAAAGCTCCAATTATTGGTTCAACGCCCGCTACTTCTGACAAAAATGCTGCAAAGAATACCACCGCTAGGACGAAAATATAATGCGAATGCTTTTCACTTTCCAGTTTCCGAAAAAACCATTTGGCAATTCTTGGGATTATCAGGAACATAATAGCGGAGAAAATGGCTAATGAAACCCCCAACCGTATCCAAAATTCCTGATTCAAATTACCTTGGCTGTTTCCCATAATTACAGCCAAAATAATAAGTACGGCTGTATCGGTTAAGATTGTTCCACCAACAGTAATTGCCACGGCCTGATTTTTTGAAACGCCAAATTTGCTGACAATTGGATAAGCAACAAGCGTGTGTGTTGCAAACATACTGGCAGTCAAAAAACTTGCATTGACGTCATATCCGAGCAAGTAATGACATACGGGAAATCCTATTCCTAATGGAATAATGAATGTGAAAAGTCCGAACAAAAGACTCTTGTTTCGGTTGGATTTAAATTCGTTCATGTCCAATTCAAGTCCTGCAATGAACATGATATAAAGAAGCCCGATAGTTGAAAAAAGGTCAACCGCAGAATTTTTTTCAAGAATGTTAAATCCATGAGGGCCAATAATCACCCCAGCTATAATTAATCCAATAATTCCCGGAATATTTAATCTTCTAAGCAGGATGGGAGATAACAAAATGATAAATAGGATTAATGAAAATATCAACACCGGATTTCCTAATGGTAATTCAAATTCGTGCATCAAGTGTTTAAAAAAATCTGTCATCTCTTCTCTTTATTTGTTTACTGTATTGTAATCAAATTTACTCAATTTATTTGTGGCGTTGGCAAAAAATCAAGCTCTTTTGGTTTTTCGATTTGGTTTTGTGTGTCGGCAAAAACAAAATGTGCTTGAATGTGCGGTCGGCTTTCTACAATGAGGCATAGTCGGGTCACGCAGGGGAATTTCACCCCTGCGTTCCCACAGAACCGTACGTGAACCTCTCGATTCATACGGCTCTTCCTGTTCAATCACAAATGTAACGAAACATAGTGGATATCCCAAAATCCAGGCAAACGTCCCGGAAAATGGCTGTGATCTTGTCTCAAAACATTCAATCATCCCATTTCTGGTTGTCGTTTATTTTGAAACGGAACAGGCTAAGCCCTTCGCTCCGCTTCCATTACAGAAGTTTCATCACTACTACGACTTAGTCCGCCGCCGCCATCTCATGGTATCCCTCCATGCCTGCTTCCCTGTTCGGTTAACAGAGCGATAGCGACTTCCTTTGTTCCGTGTAAACGCCTGTATTGCCTTCCTGCCAACTTTACCCCGGATACCATGTGACCAGTAATCAGGTCGTCCGTCACACTTTGTCCCAGGTACAACCGTAACTACCTGGTTTCGGCATCGTTTCTTGCGGCTTACGAGGTGTAAATAGCTGGTTCAATTAATTCAGCTCGACAATACCTACCTGCGGCGATCTTTCTCCCCGCTTTTCCTTATCGTTCACCACCCTGAAAGTTTCCTCCCAGCGCAGCATAAGGTGGTTTGCAGACTACTCCTGACAGTCGTCTGCGGAAGTCCATTCCTCTGATTCATCTGGTAAGGCCGGCCAGTCGGTTCGCTTGACCTCCGCACACTTACACAATTTTCAAAGAGCCTTCCATCATCTACACAGCATTCAATTCCCGAAACCGGGAATTGATTCAAGGCACACACGGGTGGCCAGCAGCCGCTGGCCGGGCGTTACTTGGGGTGGATTTTGTGTTCGTTCTTTCTTCATTTTACTTCTATTCCGCTAACTTTGAATCACTTAGCCAGGCTTGCGGATGCTGGCATGTTGGTGGCAGGGCATTAATTCTTGATCAGTTTCTTGGTATGACTTTCGTTCTCCGTCCTTATTTTTAAATAGTAGATACCTGATGGAATATCTGAAATATCCATAACTACAGTTGAACCAGTGACATTTTTACCAAATACTACTTGTCCCTGATTATTTAAAATTGATAAATTGAAATTATTTTGTTTGTTATTTATACCCACAAATAACTGGCTACTCGAAGGATTTGGGAATATTTTAACAGGATTAATTGATAATGACTTTTCAATAAAGACTCCTGTTTCGTATGTTCCCATAATTGTCCCCCAATAACCAGCAGCAAAGGCATTGTTGTCATCTGTTATACATATTCCTGTAAGACCCTTTTTTGTGTTTGATTCTTGTCGTATCCATGTATTGCCTCCATCCGTTGTAAGAAAAATAGACCCATCCACTCCGCATATATATCCTGTGTTGATATCCCTGAAATATATTGATCCGACTTCTGAATTTAAGCCCGCATTTATAAGTGTCCAATTATCACCACCATCAGTAGTTTTTAATACTACCCCGTATTGCCCGAGAATATATCCATTGTTGTTGTCAACGAAGCTAATTGCTATTAAATCATTTGTCGTTCCTGAACTCTGTTCTGTCCATGAATTCCCTCCATCTTCTGTTTTGCGTATTGTCCCCCACGAACCAATTACAAAACCTGTTAAGTTATCTGTAAAATTAGTCGCATATAAATGTCTCGTGGTCCCAGATTGAAGGATTGACCATGAATTTCCTCCATCATTAGTCCTTATTATAGTTCCCCACTCCCCGACAGCAACTCCTACGTTATTGTCTGGACAAGTAACTCCCCAAAGTTTTTTATCGGTAATAGGTGTTGAGGCAATCCACGTAGCTCCGATACTATTGGTTCTAAGCACAATGCCAGAGTCACCTACGGCAATCCCTAGCGTCTGCGTTGGAAAGTCAACAGAGGTAAGTTGTTTGGAAGTTCCGGACGGCTGAATGATCCAAGTATTTCCCTTATCAAAAGTCATCACAATTATTCCTGAATCTCCAACACAGAAACCAAGATCAGAAGACGGAAAAGAAATAGAGTATAAACAATTAGTAAACCCGGAACTCAGATAAGAAAACGAATTGCACCCGTTTGTTGTTTTATAAATTTTTGGTATTCCAATGTCCGGATGCCTTTCGACGCCAACAAAGATACCAGTGCTTATACTAGAGAAATCACAATGCCCTCCCGGGTATTCGTCAGTCATTACGCTCCAAAACTGCCCTCCATTTGTTGTTTTTAGTACAATGTCGTCCCACCCAACAACATATCCAACATCTTGGTCAATAAAAACTATAGATTCGAGGTCTTCGTTTACACCTGAGGGTAAACTTTCCCACGAAGTTCCACCATCAATAGTCTGAAGAATTGCTCCATTCCCTCCTGAAGCATATCCAACATTATTGCTGACAAAGCATAAATGGCCAATATACCAGGCACTCCCGCTCTGATAGCAAATATTCCATGAATTTCCACCATCAGTTGTTTTCATAATAGCCCCCCCATATGATTGGCCAGTGACAAAACCAGTGTCAGGATTTAGAAAAAGTACGCTGTGTCGAGTATCTAGAGGTCCTGCTGCAATTTGATTCCAATTATTTCCGCCATCGATAGTCTTTAGAATTCTATTGTCTCCAGTTACATATCCAACCATAAGTGAAGGAAAATAAATACAATAATAGTTGGAATACCCAGGCACTGTTTGTTTGGTCCAAGAGTCTCCACCATCAACAGTCTTAAGTATCTCATTTCCTCCAACCACATATCCAACCTGTGAATCCTGAAAGAAAATACTGTGTAAATCTTTTGTCGTTCCAGAATTAAGATGTATCCAAGTCTCACCTCCATCTGTAGTTTTTAAGATGGTTCCAAGTTCGCCAACAGCAAACCAGACATTTTCATCCATGGATAAAATATCGTTTAATTGATTCCCAGTGGGTTCTTGATTTAAATATTGCCATTTCTGAGCGACGATGGAGTACGAAAAAAGAAGTACGAAGAAAAATATTAAATAGGTTCTCATTTCTAAAGGATCAGTTATTAGTGTTCTGGTTTAAGATGCCTTGCCACCAACGGGCGGCCTGTAAATACTGTGCCGTTGTAGCCTTTAATAAGCAAAAAGCCCATAGCAGCATAGGATTTACAGGCTTGTTATGCCGCGTTAATTTTATATTGTTTTATGGCTTTGAATTCCTTTGCTTTCTTTGACATTTCTTCTTCGACATCATAATCATCCTGCAGCCCTAACCAGAATTTCACGGAATTTCCAAAATAATTACTGAGTCGGATTGCAGTATCAGCAGTGATTCTCCTGTTTCCTTTTATGATCTCGCTGATTCTTGTTTGTGGTATGCCTATATCCATTGACAGGCGATATGCAGTGAGGCCCATAGGAGAAAGGAATTCTTCCTGTAGAATTTCACCTGGATGTATGTTTTTTAGCTTGTACATGGTTTTGTGGTTTAATGATAATCAATTATTTCAACGTTATATGAATGCCCATCTATCCATTTAAACTTGAGCCTCCACTGATCATTAATCCTGATGCTATAGAATTCGTTAAGATCTCCTTTTAACTTCTCCAGCCTATTTGATGGAGGGATTGTTAGGTCCCTTAGATCTAAAGAGTTATTCAGCATCCTAAGCTTCCTTCTTGCTATCTCCTGTATTGTATTTGGAAGTTTTACCGATCTTAAACCTTCCCAGATTTTTTCTGTTTCTTTTGAGTTAAAGGATTGGATCATATGAACGTTTTACGATACTAACGCCAAAGATAAGCATTTTTCATGAAAAGTCAAGTTTAATTTTAATGCGGCATAACGCTTAGCAGCTAAAGCCATTGCGGTGGATTTTGGGATGGTGGAAACAATCCTGGTAGACTGTAGCATTGGCTTTAGGTGCTTGTTAGCAAGTGGGCATTTCGTTTTTCCATTAGTAGCAGTATTTCTTCTCCAGTTTGATGCAATGAATACTCGTTAAAATTTTCCTGTATCTGTTTTCATTATCGATTAGTCGTATAGATTCGTAGAGTAGCATAGTTGAAACCGAAAAGTTACAAATTCATTCCCACTTGTTTGGTAGCGTCCACGTCCTGCTCAATTTTACTAAATCATTGCATTCAAACCTACTGAGATGTTAAGAAGCATTGTTTCTGGTACCGAATCCGCTTCACTTTTCTTACTCATCTTTTTGCTCATCAACACATCTCTTAACGGTATATTTCTTGACAGTATATAATTATAGATGCTCCTTGCTAACGCTTAGCAGCTAAAGCCATTGCGGTGGATTTTGGGATGGTGGAAACAATCCTGGTAGACTGTAGCATTGGCTTTAGGTGCTTGTTAGCAAGTGGGCATTTCGTTTTTCCATTAGTAGCAGTATTTCTTCTCCAGTTTGATGCAATGAATACTCGTTAAAATTTTCCTGTATCTGTTTTCATTATCGATTAGTCGTATAGATTCGTAGAGTAGCATAGTTGAAACCGAAAAGTTACAAATTCATTCCCACTTGTTTGGTAGCGTCCACGTCCTGCTCAATTTTACTAAATCATTGCATTCAAACCTACTGAGATGTTAAGAAGCATTATTTCTGGCACCGAATCCGCTTCACTTTTTTTACTCTTCTTTTTGCTCATCAACACATCTCTTAACGGTATATATCTTAACAGTATAGAATTATAGATGCTCCTTGCTAACGGTCTGCCAGCAGCCGACGGGCGGGTGTTACTTGGGTTGATTTTTGTATTCGTTTCATCTCCATTTACTTTACGTCCGCTTGCTTTGAATCACATGCCCCGCCTGGCCTCGGCTGCTGGCTTGTTAACTGCAGATTTGATATTGTATATAATTCACTAAAAACAGAAGTGTACCCATCATGAAAGTTAGGACGGTAAGGATAAATAGTACATGTGATGAATAGAAACAAAACCAAAACAATCTTGGTATCCTTCTACTTGATCCTTTTAACTCTTTAAATCTATTAACGCTTTTCTTAGAATATCCAAAGTGATACATTAAAACATTACTTATTCTATTAAGTTCATTATCAAGATCTTCTTTAAATGTTGTTGCGAGTTTTGTATATTGGGAATATACGATTAGCCTATATACTTCCTTTTGTTGTTCGTTTAAATCATTAATTTCAATATTAGAGAAATCTAAATCAAAATCAGTTCTAAAATATTTAATTATATCTTCGAGTGTATCTGTTTCTTTTAAGGTTCGGGGAGTAGCAAGTTTCGGTCCATGAATACTTCCAACAAAGCCTTCAAATTTTAATAGCAAATGATTTTCAAGAAATTGAGCCACATATAATAGCGTTCTGTACAATATCCCAAGGATTATTACCAAAGAGGCAAAAATTACTATGATTTGTGGAAGGTTATGTGGTATATTTATTACTGTATTTGATGTTGAAATTAATAAAGCAATTGTCGCTATTGAGAACCCTACTAACCAAACTATTATTCGATCGGCTTGGTCAGTAATCTTAAAATATGCCTCTCTATTTTTTGATACTATTTGGAGTGTTGAATTAAATGCATAATCTGAAAGTCTCATGTTGTTTGTTTTTACAAATTTGCAGTTAACGAGTGTATATACCCATTGTTGTTATTTTGACCTTATCAGGACCCTTTTGATCCCCTTTTATTGTTGTTATCTCAGAAAAAGAGGTGTTAATCCCAGGAAAAGGGGGAGGGGCAACTGCTTTTACCGGGTTGGTGTTATCATTCGAAAAGCTGCGATAATCACAGTCGGTACCCTGCTCTATCGGTTGGAGTAAAAATCCGGGGAAATATTGAAAGCAGGATACCATTACAGAAAGATTACACATCAAACTTAAATCATACCTTCATGATATCAAAATTTTCTTGCACTTTTTTTTCATGTCCAGCTTATCCAACGGATTCTCAATCTGGTTGAATCCCTTGGTCGTTATATGCGTATAAATCTCCGTGGTCTTACTGCTCGAATATCCCATCAATGCCTGTATGTACCTGAGATCCGTTCCGTTCTCCAGCAGATGCGTGCCAAAACAATGCCGCAACGTATGTACAGTCACGGCTTTCGTAATTCTACGATAATAAGGTGTCCCTGTCTTTCTTCCCTTTCGCCTGTCGTACAAATAGGCGTTGTCGGATTACAACAACTCGTTCGCCAGGTTGGCCAGTTCCGACCTTTCTCCTTTTTCCAGCCGGATATGCGCGTAGATGGGATTGTGTTTGATTTTGTCGATCAGGGTTGAGAGCCCGTTGCTCTGGGCATCCAGGTATGGGGTGTCAATCTGGTAGATATCGCCGGTAAAGATGATCTTTGTATTCTCTCCGGCCCGGGTGATGATCGTTTTCACTTCATGCGGAGTGAGGTTCTGGGCTTCATCCACAATGAAGAAAACATTGGAGATGCTTCGTCCGCGGATGTATGCAAGCGGTGTGATCGTCAGCTTCTCTTTCTCGATTGCTTCAGTGATTGATTTAAACTCCTTGTCTCGTTCTGCAAACTGGTTCTGAATGAATTTGAGGTTGTCCCACAGAGGTTCCATGTAGGGATTGAGTTTCGACTTGATGTCGCCCGGCAGATACCCGATGTCCTTGTTACTTAACGGAACGATCGGCCTCGCCAGGTAGATTTGCTTGAAATTTCGCTTCTGCTCGAGAGCTCCAGCCAACGCAAGAAGAGTTTTTCCGGTTCCGGCGATTCCCTGAAGTGTTACCAGCTTGACCTCCGGGTTGAGGATGGCATGCAGGGCAAAGACCTGTTCGGCATTGCGTGGCAGAATCCTGTAGCATGGATGCTTCTCCAGCTTCTCGATCCGTTCTGTTTGGGGATTGTAAAAAGCCAATACAGAGCTTTTCCCGTTCTTCAGGATAAAATAGTGGTTGGCAATTGGATTGATCACGCCAACATCCTCGGGAAGACAGAAACCGTTTTCATAGATCATGTCAATTACCGGTTTCTCGATGTTTTCAATCAGGGATTTCCCCGAATAAAGCATCTCCAGATCTTTTATCTTCCCGGTTTGGTAATCTTCGGCCTGAATATTCAGTGCTTTGGCTTTCAGCCTGAGATTGATATCCTTGGATACCAATACAACCTTCTTCCCCGGATTCTCCTGGATCATGATCAGGGCGGCATTCAGGATATTATGATCGGCCTTATGCTCGCCAAAGACTTTGTTCGCATCCAGCTCGCTCTTCTCATTCATCACCACCTTGAACTTACCTCCTTTCTGATTTTTCAGGGAGATCCATCGTGTAAGTGTCGACCGGTTCGAAAGTTTATCCAGGATCCGGATAAATTCCCGGGCTTCAAAATTGATGATGTCGTTGCCTTTCTTGAAATTGTCGAGCTCTTCCAGAACGGTGATGGGAATTGCCACGTCATTATCCTCAAAATTATTGAGTGCATCGTGATTATAAAGGATGACACTTGTGTCGAGTACGAAGATCTTCTTCTCCTTCGCTGCTTTCTTTACCATAGGCTTTGTATGAAGTGAATGGAAGTGTATGCTGGCCTAAATGTATAAAAGAAAAAGGGGATTTTTCGGGAGCGGCAATGAAGATATAAACAGCAGATTGTTAAAGAGGCTGTCCAGTATGTGGAACAGCCTCGGTGTTAGTTCTCTAAATGGTAATATCGGACTATTCAACAATCATCTTTTTCGTATACTTTTCTCCGTTTATAGCAACAGTATAAAAATAGATCCCCGGTGTTAATCGGGAACCATCGATGGTAAACCGGTAATCGCCCGGAGGTACAACCCCTTTGTTAACCGTCATAACCTGGTGACCCAGCAAGTCCACTACTGTCATAAGCAGGGCCGAATTCTGTTCGACTGTTACGTCGATATTGGTCTGTTTGTGGAAAGGGTTGGGAAAGTTCTGGGAAACAACATTTTTCTGGAACACCGGAAGCGTATTGATTCCAATTAACGTCTCTTTGGGCTCCTGTCTGTATTCGATTGTATTATCGTGAACGGGAACATTGGCATCACTGATGGCGGAGCCGGGAACATCAGCCGACTGGTAGATGAAATGGATGCTGCTGGCAGTTGTATGCTTCGCCATTGATGGGTAAACAAACTCCCTGTTTATGTATATAATACTGCTATTTAGATCGGTCATGTCACTCCACGATTCTCCATTGTCCAGTGATGCCCTGCTCCAGATATGCCTGTAATTCCACTCTTCGGGAGAGGGGTTACCTACGGTCAGTCCCGACCAGATCACAAAAATCCGGTTGTTCTCATCAATGGTTATCTGCGGGAAGCTGGAAAGACTTACTCCATAGTAGGGAAATCCAACGACTGTATCTCCCGCGGTATTTTCTGCAACATAGCCCAGAAGCTGTCCATGCGCCTCCAGTGTATCGGGGTAGAGGCTGTCGTGTAGCATCGGCATGGTACTGTTCCAGTAGATAAGACCATCGGTTCCCGGGTAATACTTTCTTCCGTCGAGATCACCTTTTGCACGCATTCTCCCAAAAACGACATGAAAAACCCCGTCATTATCCATTTCCAGCGCAACGGATCCGTCACAGCAAGCAAAGATATCTGTTTCATCTCCGGAGGGTACAAGTTTGTTCCCATTATTCAGGATAGGGATCTTCTCCCAATTCGTTCCGTTGTCGTATGAGACCATGATAAATGTATCGGTCCAGTTGCCCCCAACAATAAAAGCAATGGTATCACCTCTTGGTCTCATCCAGGCATAGTCATCGGCGCTGAAGCCAATATAATCGGAAGCAGTTATCTGTGGAAGGATATCTCCCGCGATATCCCATGTTGCTCCGCCATCCTGGGAGCGGTAATAGACAATTGCCCCGTCTAGTCCATCATAAATAGCACCTCCGCTGGCAGAAGGCGTAGTGAGAGCGATCATATGAATGCTCATATGGGTTGGTCCCGAGGTGATCATCCTGGGCCAGTCGATTCCCATCGCTCCGGCAGGCGGCGCGATCTCAACCTCCGTCCAGGCCCCTGTTCCCTTCGTTGTTCTGGTTAACATGAGCGCTGGAAAGGTGGCAAAATGGTGGCTAACGACAATTTCGCCATTCCCATTCCAGGGGGCATAGGATGGCCAACCCGCTCTGAGACTTTCAATACGGGAAAGCGGAGCCGTTCCCCATGAGGATCCGTTGTAGTAATTGTAGCCGGTACCCCGGTCGAGATAGCTGGCATCATTCATTCCATAGGTCCAGATACCACCCATGGTCCCGTCGGGGTATAGGTAGAACCGGTTCTGGCAGGAGGCGTTTGTTTGCATGTCGTATCGGGTGGCTCCAATGACATTCTCGAAAAGTGGGTTATCCGTGGAGGATCTTTTATATTGCTGCATCGGCAAAACCGGGTTATCCAACGGCGGAGATTGAGAAACGGCAAGGTTCTCAAACTCCGATGGGATCATGAGGCGCTGTTGCTGAGCCATCGAAGCCACAGCAACGAGCATGAGAGTCAGTAAAACGTATCTTCTTTGCATGATGGTTGTTTTTGCTGTAAAAATAGGGAAGAGAAAACAGTTTCCTCAGCTAAATGCCTGTATTTTAGGTGAAAAGATCATATTGCAAGATAAACCTTCTTGATTTATAGATGAAAATGTATAGCGATTTTTCCGCTATCTTTGTGCGGCAAATCCCCTCTATGAATACAAAAAAACTATTTCTTCTTGATGCCATGGCCCTCATCTACCGGGCCTATTATGCCCTGAATAAAAATCCCCGGATCAACTCCAAAGGAGTTAACACTTCTGCAGTTCTGGGTTTTGCCAATACCCTGTTTGATGTAATCAAAAACGAAACTCCAACCCATATCGGTGTGGCGTTTGATACCATGGCCCCAACTGTCAGGCATGAGGAGTTTGCGTCATACAAGGCCCACCGGCAGGAGACGCCTGAGGATATCATCACCTCCATTCCTCTCATCCAGCGGTTGATTGAGGGATTTAACATCCCGATTTTGGCGGTCGATGGCTATGAAGCCGATGATGTGATCGGCACCCTTGCCAAGCAGGCTGAATATCACGGGTTTATCACGTATATGATGACCTCCGACAAGGACTTCGGTCAGCTTGTTTCTGAAAATACACTCATGTACAAGCCTGCCAAATTTGGGAACAAGGCTGAAATCATGGGCGTGAAAGAGGTTTGCGGGAAGTTTGGGATCGAACGACCTGAACAGGTTAAAGATATTCTCGGATTGTGGGGGGATGCCTCCGACAACATTCCGGGCATCCCGGGATTTGGAGAAGTTACAGCTAAAAAACTGATCGCTGAATATGGTACCATTGAGAACCTGATTTCCAGAGCAGACACGATTCCTAACCCAAAATGGAAAGAGAAAGTGGAGGAGTTTGGGGATCAGGCCCTGATGTCGAAAGGCTTAGCTACTATTATTCTCGATGTACCAATTGCTTTTGAGGAGAATAACCTGAAGATGGGGCCTCCGGATATTGAGGCATTGAAAGAGCTGTTTAATGAGCTCGAGTTCAGAACGTTTGGGCAGAGATATTTTACCTGGCTATCGACACAGTCGGCAGTGAACAGGGCGCAGGGCGAAGAGCTCAGGGCGCAGGGCACAGGGCACAGGGCGCAGGGCGAAGGGCACAGGGTGAAGGGCGAAGAGCTCAGGGCGAAGGGCGAAGGGCTCAGGGCAGGGAGTATTGGATTGCAAAAAGAATTCCCCGAAGGGAGCAAGTCCCCTTTAGGGGATTTAGGGGTGCAATCAGGCATCCAGCATCGAGAATCCGGTCTCTTCTCCGACCAGGACTTCTCTCCTTTCGCCACCATTGATACAACCCCGCATGACTACCGACTGGCCGACACGCCCGAAACCCATGCGGAGCTGCTCTCGTTGTTAAAAAAACAATCCTCTTTTTGTTTTGATACGGAGACGACCGGGCTTGATCCGAACGATTCGGAACTTGTCGGAGTCTCTTTCTCCTGGCATCCGCACAAGGCGTGGTACCTTCCGATGCCGGGAAATTACCATGAAGCACAAAAACTTCTTGCCGGCTTCAAGCTTGTTTTTGAAGATCCTTCCATTGGCAAGACCGGTCAAAACCTCAAATTTGATATCGCCATCCTGAAGTGGTACGATATCCAGATACAGGGGCCATTGTTTGACACGATGCTGGCCCATTACCTGCTTCAGCCCGATATGCGTCACAACATGAATACACTGGCTGAAAATTACCTGAATTACTCCCCCGTTCCAATTGAGGCTCTAATTGGAAAAAAGGGCAGCAATCAGCTGAGCATGGGGATGATTGATCAGGGAACTGTCAAAGATTACGCTGCCGAAGATGCCGATATTACCTGGCAACTGAAAGAGGTATTTGAACCGATGCTTTCTGAAACCGGCACGCGCAAACTCTTTGATGAGATTGAAGTTCCGCTGATCCCGGTGTTGGCATCGTTGGAAGCAGAAGGGGTGCGGATCGACAGCGCTGCGCTTGAGAGTTACTCTTTGGAGTTGGCTCATGAGATTAAAAAAGTGGAGCAGGAGATCTATTCTGATGCCGGCGTAGAGTTCAATATCTCCTCTCCGAAGCAGCTTGGGGAGGTGCTTTTCGACCGGCTGGTGATTATGGCAAAACCGAAAAAGACCAAGACCAAACAATACTCCACCGGGGAAGATATCCTTTCAAAGCTGGTCCACAAACATCCTATCATCTCAAAGATCCTGGAGTACCGTTCTTTCACGAAACTGAAATCCACCTATGTGGATGTCCTGCCTGCGCTTGTCAATCCCCGCGACGGCCGGATTCACACCTCCTACAACCAGGCTGTTGCAGCAACAGGAAGGCTCAGCTCCAACAATCCCAATCTCCAGAACATCCCTATCAGGACTGAACGAGGCCGTGAAATCCGGAAAGCGTTTGTGCCACGAAACGAGCACTACACACTCCTTTCGGCCGACTACTCCCAGATCGAATTACGTATCATTGCCCATCTCAGCCAGGATCCGACCATGATGGAAGATTTCAGGGAGGGAAAAGACATTCATACTACCACTGCTGCGAAGATTTATGGAATTCAGGCAGACCAGGTCTCCCGGGAGATGCGTGGGAAAGCCAAGGCAGTGAATTTCGGAATTACCTATGGGATGTCGGCTTTTGGGTTGTCGGAGCGGTTGAATATCCCGCGTCAGGAGGCATCAGAGATCATTCATCAGTACTTTGCCGAGTACCCCGGTATCAGGAAGTATATGGATGAAACGATTGATTTTGCCCGGAAACATGGATATGTAGAGACAATGATGCACCGGCGGCGCTATCTCCGTGATATCAATTCGGGAAATGCCAATGTGCGGGGTTTTGCCGAACGAAATGCCATCAACGCACCGATCCAGGGAACTGCTGCCGACATGATCAAAATTGCTATGATCAGCATCTTCAAGGAATTTAAAAAGCGGAATCTCAAGTCGAAGATGATCATGCAGGTTCATGACGAACTTGTGTTCGACACCCTTCATGAAGAGGTGGAAACCGTTCAGGAAATTCTACTCGACAAAATGCCGGCAGCTATTCCGCTCGATATTCCGGTAGCCATTGAGATGAGTACCGGAAAGAACTGGCTGGAAGCACATTAGGGAATTACGAATTAATCGTTTTATTAATTTCACCGCCTGATTTTTCACAAACTCACAAACTCACAAACTCGAAAATCACCAGTTCACCACAATCACGTCACTCACGTTATTCACGTTATTCACGTTATTCACGATATTCACGATATTCACGATATTCACCACAACACTATGACATCAATTCACCACTACGCTGATGATCCCCGCACTGTTCTCACCCTGGATGCCGGGGGGACCAATTTTGTCTTCTCTGCCATCCGGGCAAACCAGGAAATTGTTTCAGCGGTTTCCATCAAGTCATCAGGAGATTCTCTTGAGATAATCCTGCGAAATATAATCCGTGGTTTTGAAGAGGTAAAATCGATGATCCAGGATAAACCTGTTGCAATCAGCTTTGCGTTTCCAGGTCCGGCCGATTACCTGAATGGTATCATCGGAGATCTTCAGAACCTGCCTCTCTTCCGAGGCGGAGTAGCCCTGGGACCGATGCTTCAGGAGCATTTCGGCATCCCTGTTTTTATCAACAACGATGGGGATCTTTTTGCATATGGTGAAGCGATCGCAGGTCTGGTACCGGAGATCAACAAGAAATTGGAGGAGGCTGGCAATCCGAAACGGTATAAAAACCTCTTCGGTGTGACATTCGGAACCGGTTTTGGGGGAGGGATTGTCGCCGGAGGAAAGCTTTTTATTGGCGATAATTCGGCAGCCGGAGAAATCAACCGGGTGAGAAACCGTGTATTTAAAAACTTTGATGCCGAGGAGAGTGTCAGCATCCGCGGGATCCAGCGGGAGTATGCAAATTATTCCGGCATAAACATCCGGAGTTGTCCGGACCCCAAAGATATCTTCGAGATTGGGATGGAACGAAGAAAAGGGAACAGGGAGGCAGCTGTTGCCGCTTACCAGGCTTTTGGCCAGGCTGCTGGAGATGCCCTCGCGAATGCTTCAACGCTGGTGGATGGCCTGGTTGTGATCGGCGGGGGACTCGCAGGGGCTTACCCCCTGTTTATGCCAACACTGGTGGGTGAAATGAATGAGCCATTCAATACCATGAGTGGCATGCCACTTGACAGGATGGAGGTGAAAGCCTATAATCTTACTGAACCCATCCAACTGGAAATGTTTCTCAACCCTGGCAATAAAGAGATTTCCGTCCCTTTTACTACCAAATCTGTCACCTATGATCCAACCAAAAAAATCGGGATAGGTATCTCCACGCTCGGAACTTCCCGCGCTGTGGCGTTGGGGGCTTATGCATATGCTCTATATTCCATTGATCTTTAAAAATTTACAAAAGTATCAAACCATCTATTTTTTTATATATTTTTGCGTTTCGTTCATTGTTCAAACCTAACTTAAAACCAATTCTATGAAAAGAATGCTACTTTCTATCACCCTTTTTGCTGCTATGGCAGCTATTGTTGCTCAAACTGTTCCAAGGCAGATGGTCGCCCTCGAAATCGGGACAGGCACATGGTGTACCTATTGTCCCGGTGCAGCTATGGGAGCCGATGATCTTCTTGAAGCCGGCTGTCACGTTGCCGTTGTTGAAAACCACAACGGAGATGCATTCGCGAACTCCTATTCCAATGCAAGGAATTCATACTATGCCATTACCGGTTACCCGACGGCGATTTTCGACGGCCTTTTATCTGTAGTTGGCGGAAGCCATTCGAACAGCATGTATGGTTCCTACGTTGGCAAATACAACCAGCGGATCAACATCCCTGCCAATGTGGAGCTGACTATGGAGGTTTCCAACACTGGCCTGGATTATACGGTAATCATTACACTTGAAAAAGTTGGCACGATCCCTCCGGGCAACCTAAAACTGAGGTTTAACGTTACCCAGTCACACATCCAGTACAACTGGCAGGGACAAACCCACCTGAATTTTGTGAACCGGCTGATGGTTCCCAATGCAAGTGGAACAGCTGTTGATTTCTCCGGCGGAGATGTTCAGATCATCACCCTTGATTTCACCATTGATGCCTCCTGGCCCATAGAAGATTGCGAATTTGTTGCATTCCTTCAGAGTGATACCTACAAAGAGATCTACAATGCATCAAAGCGTGCCTTAGTTGATTTGAGTGTTGATTTTGAAGCATCAGCAACACAGGTCCTAAAAAACACACAGGTTACCTTTACCAACAATACAACCGGGGGATACATCGACGCTCTCGAAACCTACGAATGGCACTTCCCGGGAGCACAGCCGGAAACCAGCACGGATAAAAACCCTACAGTCATGTACAAACAGGTTGGGATCTGGGATGTAATGCTCATCGTTGACCGTGGAGGTCAGGTTGACACGCTGGTAAAAACTGACTACATTACTGTTGATCCGGGGGTTGGGATTACTTTGCCCGAAGGTAATTTGAGCGCTTCTGTCTACCCCAACCCTACAAATGGGAACTTCAAACTGGAACTAAATACATTGAAGAACTCCAGGGCTGATATCCAGATCGTCAATAACCTGGGTTCTGTTGTATATAAAGAAAATGGAGTTCAGATTAACGGAGAACTTCTCAGGAATTTCAACCTGAACCTTGGAAACGGGATCTACTTCCTGATAATCCGTTCCGGTTCTGAAAAAACCATTCAAAAACTGGTGGTTACTCAGTAACATATTTAGTGCAACTTATTCAAAAAGAGGATGTCCTATAATGGGGATCCTCTTTTTTTATCATAGAACCTGCATGAATCTTTTTTTGATTTATATTTGTCATTACCTAACAGGAGTATTCAAAAATCCAAAAATCCAAAAACCAAAACCTTATGAAGAAAATTTTACTTTTTGCCGTTTTCATGACAGGCATTTCGCTTGTTATGGCACAAGGAATTCAGCGCGAGATGGTCGTGCTAGAGAAAGGAAGCGGTACCTGGTGCGTTTTCTGCCCGGGAGCAGCCCTTGCCTGTGAAGATCTTCTGGAAGCCGGTGCCCCCGTTGCAGTCGTTTCAAACCAGAACGGAGATGCCTATGCCAACCAGTATTCCAACGCCAGAAATTCCATGTACCAGATCACCGGGTATCCAACCGCGGTATTTGATGGTAAAGACAAATACGTAGGCGGAAGTGCTTCCAGCTCTGTTGCAGCCCAGTATCTTCCTTACGTGCAATCCCACATGGTCGAGATCTGCCCGGTTGAAATTGAAATGGAGTATGAAGCTACTGACCAGGATTATACAGCAACCATCACCTTAACGAAACTTGATAACGTGACCGCTGCTGATCTTCGGTTAATTTTCTTTGTAACGGAGTCTCATATCCCTCAGAACTGGTTCATCATGACCGAGCTGAACCACGTCAACCGCCTGATGGTTCCCGACCAGAACGGTACCGTGGTCAGTTTTGCCGGCGGTGATGTTCAGACGGTAACCCTGAACTTCTCGCTGAACCAGGCCTGGGTAGTGGAAAACTGCGAGTTCATCGTCTGTCTGCAGAATGCTGATGCCGGTCAGCCCGGCGGTGGCTGGGTGAAGACCATCCTGAACGGGATGAAACGGGGTGCCATTGACCTGACTGCCGATTTCCAGGCGGATGTTACCAGCATTGAAGTAGGAGATCCTGTCAATTTCACCAGTGAAGAGAGCGGCGGCTATATCGGCGGTGTTCCTGTAACCTATCATTGGGAGTTCCCGGGAGCAACTCCTGATACTTCCAATCTGGAAAACCCTGCGGTGACGTATACTACATCAGGAACCCACGATGTGACCCTGACGGTAAATAAAGGCGGACAGCTCTTTGACGTGCTGAAACCCGGATACATCTATGTTGCCCCGGGCGTCGGAATCTCCGATCCTTCATCCGTATCGGCCGTGAACTGCTACCCCAACCCCAGCAATGGCAAATTCCGTGTGGAAGTTTATATGAATGAACCAGCCGTTGTTGATCTCGAAATTGTAAATGCAATGAATTCTGTGGTTTATGCAGAGAGAGGCATCTCGGTTAATGAACAGATTCTGAGGAACCTCGACCTGGATCTCTCCAGTGGCGTTTATTTCCTTGTTGTTCGCGACGGGGCAAGGAAACAGGTGAGAAAACTTGTCATTTTCTAAGTGAGAAAATATGTAATCAGTATTCCAGAGGCTGTCATTGAAACGGACAGCCTCTGTTTATTATAAAAAAAAGAGAGTTCAGGCAACCGGATGCTTGTACCTGGTGTCTATATAATCAGTTGTCTTCCTAATTAAATTCCTATGAAAAAAACGTTACTTTTTCTGTTCCTGTTTTTTTGGGCGTTTGTATTTCAAGCCCAAACTATCGAAATGGTTTACTACTTCGATAACCCAACCATCTCTCAGAATGGTTCATTCTCTACGTTAAATTTCTGCAATACCCAGTTAAGCGGATTACCCGGTGAGCCGATGTTGCCATACCAGACAGTCTCCCTGATTCTTCCTGCGGGAGAGGGTGCCACTTCCATGGAGGTTATTGGCGACATGAAAAAAGAAATCCAGGGGAACTATACCTTGTTCCCGCAACAGCATGTCAGACCTCTCTCCAAAGGGGCATCAGGCCATTTTATCCAGAACCGGGAGATTTACAGTCAGGCAACAGCCTATCCTGTCAATCCTGCAGGACATCTGGTCACGCAATACCTGAACGGGTATGCCGTGGCGCTCTCATCATTCACTCCGGTCACCTACAATCCGGCATCCGGGAGTCTATCCTACTTCGGAAAAGTGACCGTCAGGATCACCACATCCCCTGATCAGGCATCTGAAAAAGCATTGGAAAACGTAATCCCCTCTTCCACTTCGCTGAAACGATTGGCATCTCTCGTTCAGAATCCTGAGATGGCGGAAGGTTACCCGGTAAAAGCCAGTTTAAAGTCGGCCTATCAAATCCTGATCATTACCGAAGATGCTTTCAGCAACTCTTTCCAACCACTGATTAACCTGTACCAGTCTACAGGGATGACCTCCCAGGTTGTCACTACCCAAACCATTGGCAGCACCATGACAGGTCAGGATCTCCCGGAGAAGATCCGAAACTTCATCATCCAGGAGTACCAGTCGAACGGCGTTGAATACGTTCTGCTGGGAGGTGATGCCGAACTTGTTCCCTACCGCGGATTCTATTGCCACGTACAATCGTCCAGCATTTATGAAGATTCAAATATTCCATCTGACCTCTATTATTCGGCTCTCGATGGTACCTGGAACACCAATGGAAACAGTTTATGGGGAGAGCCGGGAGAAGATGACCTGCTTCCTGAAGTGGCCGTTACGCGATTCCCTTTCAATACCGAAACGGAGTTGCAGCATATGATTCACAAAAGTGTCTCCTACCAGAGCAACCCGGTTGCAGGGGACCTGCAGCAACCCTTCCTGGCTGCCGAACACCTCTACGATAACCCGATGACATTTGGCGGGGATTACCTCGATCTGCTGATTGACGAACAAACGGCGAACGGATATTATACCCATGGTATTCCCTCTTCCGAGAATTCAATCACTAAACTCTATGATACATTGATCAGTCTCCCGAATAACATTTTCAACTGGGATGTGACAACCTTCCTGAATGAGATCAACATGGGAAAGTCGTTTATCCACCATGTGGGTCATGCCAACGAGACATATGTTGCACGGCTTTTTATCTGGGATATCACCGACCAGAACTTTTCCCAGATTAACGGGATAGACCACAACTATACACTGATGTACTCACACGGCTGTTTGTGCGGTGCTTTCGACGTTAGTGACTGCATCACTGAGAAAATGGTCACGATCGGGAATTTCCTTGTCGGGGGTGTCTTTAACTCCCGCTACGGGTGGTTCAACGAAGGGCAAACCGAAGGACCTTCTGCACATATCCACCGTGAATTTGTCAGTGCTCTGTACAATGATACTACGGCATACAAACGCATTGGAGAAACGCATATGATGTCGAAGATCAAAACGGCACCCTGGGTGACTGCACCCGGACAATGGGAACCCGGGGCTCTTCGCTGGTGTTTTTACGATTGCAATGTATTTGGCGATCCTGCCATGGAAATCTGGACCGACGATCCGATGGTGGGAGTGTCGGATGCAAAAAAAGAAGAGACTTCGATCCGGCTATATCCCAATCCGGCCGTAAACCAAACGACACTTTCGGTACAGGGAAAACTTCCGGATTTTGCTGAGGTTACCCTAACCAATACAACCGGTCAGGTGGTATTGCGTACAGCTTTCACTTCAGGACAAGGCGAAACCACCAGCAACCAAATAGACCTGACTGGAATAACTCCTGGTATTTACATTGTCACCGTTACAACACAAACCGGAATTATAAGCCTAAAACTCATCCTACACAATTAACTTTCATAAATATTTTTCGTACTTTTGTAGACTACCTGAAAACAATAAGAAACCAACTTAAAAGAATCATGAAAAAATTTACTATTCTATTCATGCTGATCCTTGCAGTAACGTTTGGCACTCAGGCTCAGCAGTACAATTACTCAGACTCATGGGGAAAAGCCGGGTTCAACCTGGTTGCATCAGAGTCGTCCGCCATTGAAGTGGTTTACTCAGTTCCCATGTTTCAACTTGAAGACCAGATCATTAATGGCGAAATGATGAAAAACATCATGCTTCCCGGGAACTTCCTGTTCAACGATGCAGGGGCGCCTAACCTTCCGGGAAATGGTCGTTACATTGCCATTCCGCAGGGATCAACCCCCAGCATCAGGATTATCAGTCAGCGAACCGAAGTATTCCAAAACGTTGAGATTCAACCGGCACCGGTCATCCCAACTGACAATGACGACAACCCATTGGTTTTCACAAAAAATATGGATATTTACGGAAAAGATGCTTTCTATCCTGCATCCCCGGTTACTATTTCTGAAGTATCCCAAATCCGTGGCGCCGACGCAATAATCCTTGGCGTTACCCCATTTCAGTACAATCCTGTGACCAAAGAGCTGATCGTATACAGAGATCTTCAGATTGCCATTGATTGTGACGGAGGTTCCGGCGTTTATGGAAACGACCGCTTACGCAGCCCCTATTGGGATGGAATGATGGCCGATGCCCTGCTAAATTACACGGCTTTACCTGCCATTGATTATACCGAAAGGATGAACATTGCCCTCCAGAACCCGACTGAGGATGACGAGTGTGAATACATTATTATCTCTCCTACAGGAGCCGATTTTTTGCGTTGGGCAGACTCGATCGCCAAATTCAGAAACGAACAGGGCATCCTTACGAAAGTATTTACAGTGGATGAAGTCGGTGGAAATACCACCAATGCGATTGAGACCTTCATCAACAACGCTTACAATACCTGGAGCATTCCTCCGGCCGCCTGTCTACTTTTGGGCGATTACGGAACTGATGGAACTGCCAGTATCATTTCTCCCATCTGGAATAGTTACTGTGCCTCCGACAACATCTATGCAGATGTCGACGGCGACCAGATGCCCGATGTGATCATGGCACGGATGACGGCCAACAACGATGCCCAGTTAACGATTTTCATCACCAAATTCCTCGATTACGAAAGAATGCCGGAAACCGATACTGCATTCTACAACCACCCCATTACAGCGCTTGGGTGGCAAACCGAACGCTGGTTCCAGATTTGTTCGGAAGTGGTTGGAGGGTATTTCAAATATGTGAAAGGACGTCAACCTACCCGTATCAATGCCATTTATCAGGGAACACCCGGTACCCTTTGGTCCACTGCAACCAATACGTCAACGGTTGTTAATTATTTCGGGCCTAACGGATTGGGCTATATCCCTGCCACTCCTCTTGAGTTAGGAGGCTGGTCAGGCGGCACTTCAACCATGGTTACCAATGCGATTAACGCCGGCTCATTTATGCTCCAGCACAGGGATCATGGAAATATCACTTTGTGGGGGGAACCTGCTTACAACAACAACAACATCAACCAGCTTACGAACGAACAACTTATCCATATTTTTTCCATCAACTGCTTAACCGGGAAATACAACATTTCAAGTGAATGTTTCACCGAGAAGTTCCACCGTCATACAAAGAACGGACACAATGCCGGTGCTTTGAGTGTAACCGGTGCATCTGAGACCTCATATTCATTTGTTAATGACACCTATGTATGGGGTATGATGGACAATATGTGGCCCGATTTTATGCCGGATGAAACCTCTGAAGTACCTCTTCGCGGTATTATGCCTGCATTTGGCAACGCGGCAGGAAAATACTTCCTGAAACAGTCGAGCTGGCCTTACAACACAAATAACAAAGCGGTAACCTACAACCTCTTTCACCATCACGGAGATGCTTTCTCCTGCCTTTACGATACGGTTCCTTACACCCTCGATGTGACCCACGACCTATCCATTGCTTATGGCAATACCACATTTAACATTACGGCTACGGAAGAGAGTTTCATCGCCTTGAGCCACGAAGGTGTATTACTTGCCACTGCCTATGGAACCGGATCTATTCCGGTTGTCATGACGATTCCAGTTCTGCCTCCCGGAAGTATTATGAAAGTAGTTGTTACCAAGACTAACCACTTCCGCTACGAAGACTATGTGCCCGTTGTAACGGATCTGCTCATCGCTAATTTCTCTGCCACACAAACCCAGGTTTGTGCTCCAAACGAGATTGATTTTACAGACCTTTCTAGTGGCAGTCCAACAGCATGGGAATGGACATTTGAAGGTGGAACGCCAGGCACTTCAACCGATCAGAATCCAACCGGTATTGTTTATGATGTAGCCGGCACTTATGAGGTTGCACTAACTATTACAAAAGATGGCAACACTTCAACTGAAAGCAAGTCGAACTATATTCATACATTCAATACTCCTACCGCCGACTTTGAAGAGGGAACCCTCTGTGAGGATGTTGCAATTGAGTTCACCGACTTCTCAAATCCTAATGGTGGAACAATCACCAATTGGATGTGGAACTTTGGCGATCCCAATTCAGGCATCTACGATACTTCCACAATGCAACATCCCAGCCATATATATACAACGCCAGGAACTTATATAGTTTCACTGAGTGTGACCAACGATGGCGTATGTACCGATACCCATAACAAGGAGATCGAAATCGGGGCCAAGCCCGCTCAGGCAGGAATACCGCAGGGCGATGCAACTATCTGTCAGGCTTCCATGGGAAATATCTTTACAACCGATGGCGCACCGCTTGCAACTTCCTACGAATGGATCATCGATCCCACAACCGCTGGAATCATCACCGGAACAGGGACAGAGATCACACTGGATGTGGACGAGAGCTTCTCTGGCAGTGCTGTTCTCCGTGTTAGAGGTATCAATGATTGTGGCGATGGTGGCATCTCTGATGCGTTGACTCTGAACATTATGGAGATTCTGGCAGCGCCTTCTGCCGCACCTGAAGGGCCTGGTATTGTTGACCTGAAAGAGGTGACCAGCTCCGATTTCACAGCTATTGAGGTAACAGGAGCTGTTGGCTACACCTGGATGATCGATCCCGCAACAGCTGGTGAATTAACTCCGAATGGTCTCCAACTATCCGTTACCTGGGATCCTGATTTCAGGGGCGACGCCAGCATCACCTATGCCGGTGTTTCGGATGAATGCGAAGGACATTTCTCTCCTGCCAAGGTTGTTACCGTGAAGAATACTCTTGGAATCAATGAATTCAATGCTTATAACATCGCGGTTTATCCAAACCCGAATGCCGGAAGGTTTAACCTGGCTCTTTACACCAACGAACAGAGCATTGTAAGCATCCGAATCTTCAATCTCCTTGGAACGATGGTATATTCTGAAGAGAATGTAAGTATCTTCAACCAGTTGACAAAAACACTTGATCTTTCAACACTTCCGAAGGGAATCTATCACCTGAAGGTTGAAGGGACAAAGGGGACCTCGATTATCCGCATGGTAATCGACCGGTAACCGGCAATTTTGACCATCATATCCCGAAGGGGCGAGGCATGCCTCGCCCTTTCGGGATATTTTTTATTATATTCCAACTTTTTTCATTTCTTGTCGTCACTATGGCAAAACAGGTCGGCAAAGACAATATCTTTCCCTGAAGGCTATATTGCTCCTTTCCCGTTCAAACCCTGGATGGATCCGATGAAAAAACTGCCCCCTTTCTGAAACTGAACATGTATGAAGGGAACTTGATATTGAAATAACGGACATTCGTTTTTTTTGTATCTTTAACCCCGAAAGAATCAAAAAATCGACCTTCCATGAATAAGCATTTTTTTCAGCATTCGGCAGGCTTGTTGTCTGCTGTTTGCGTTGTCGTAATGAGCGTATTCCATACGCCAACATTAACCGCCCAGGTGTTCAGCTATCCCGATGCCCTCTCAACTGAAGGGTTTTCTCTTAAAAACAGTTCTGAGAAAGGAGTATCAATTGATTACTCTATCCATAGTTTTGAACTGGTGGATGTTATCATCAAGGGAGAGGTTTTGAAAAGTGTTGCCCTCTCCGGCTCATTTCTTTTTAACGAAGAGGGTGCACCTGACCTGCCCGGATATAGCCGGTATATAGCTATCCCACAAGGATCCACTGCCAAATTAAAAATCATCAATATCCAATCGGAGATTATCCACGACGTTGATGTAGCTCCTGCCCCGCGTATTCCGAAAGATAATGAGGACGAGCCTCTTGTTTACCATAGAGATCGAAAAATCTATCAGAAAAACAGTTACTACCCTGAAAATCCAGTGATGTTATCAGCCCCAAAGAAGCTTCGGGGAGTAGATGTTGTCATGTTGGGGATAACCCCTTTCCAGTATAATCCTGTGACAAAAGAGCTTGTGATTTACCGTGATTTCAAGGTGGAGATTGAGTTTGAAGGCGGGAACGGATATTTCGGAGAGGATCGTTTAAGAAGTCGTTTCTGGGACCCAATTCTGGACGATGCCATCCTCAACCACACTTCTCTGCCGGTAATTGACTATGCTGCACGTATCCATGAACCCACTGACCTGGCAGGATGTGAATACCTGATCATCTGCCCGGATGGCACCGAATTTCAGTCATGGGCTGATTCGATTCGTCAGTTCCGCATTGCTGAAGGCATCTCAACGATGGTTAAAACTCTGACGGATGTTGGAGGAAATACAACAACAGCCATTGAGAATTACATCAACACTGCATATAACACCTGGACACCTGCACCGGCAGCGATTCTGTTGCTGGGAGATTATGGAACCAATGCCAGCAACAGCGTCATTTCACCAATTTACAACAGCTATTGTGTTTCAGATAATATCTATGCAGATGTGGACAACGATCAGCTTCCCGAAATCTGCCTGGCCCGAATGACCGCAAACAACGCGACCCAACTCCAGGTAATGTGTTCCAAGTTCCTTAACTATGAACGAAACCCTCCTACTTCCCCCCTCTTCTACAACAAACCGATCACAGCTCTGGGATGGCAAACGGTACGCTGGTTTCAGATCTGTTCCGAAACTGTCGGAGGTTTCTGGAAATATGAACAGGGTAAAGATCCTACACGTATCAATGAAGTTTACGTGGGAAACCCCGGTTCCGACCCCTGGTCAACAGCAACCAACACTGCAGCAGTAATGAATTATTTTGGTCCTAATGGCGAAAACTACATCCCGGCCACTCCTCAGGCAATGCCCTGTTGCTGGACAGGCGGAAATGCTACTGCAATTAACAATGCATTAAATGCTGGAGCCTTTTGCCTGATGCACCGCGATCATGGCTCAGTAACTGGATGGGGAGAACCTTCTTATAACAGCAATAATATCAACGGGCTGACTAATACAAACCTTCTCTCCTTTATCTTTTCAATCAACTGTCTCACTGGAAAATACAACTATAGTACCGAGTGCTTTACAGAGAAGTTTCACCGGTACACATACAACGGTCAGAATGCAGGAGCCCTGGGGCTCATCGCGGCATCGGAGGTATCATACAGTTTTGTGAATGATACCTATGTATGGGGGATGATGGATAATTTCTGGACCGACTTCATGCCTACCTATGGAACTACGCCGGCATCAAGAGATTTCCGCCCCTGTTTCGGTAATGCAGCCGGAAAAATTTTCCTGGAACAGTCAAACTGGCCTTACAATACAGGAAACAAAGAAGTGACCTACCACCTCTTCCACCATCACGGGGATGCATTTTCTATGGTCTATTCTGAGGTGCCTGTGGCCCTTTCCGTCATACACAATACAAGTATCCCTGAGGGAACTACATCATTCACAGTTACAGCAAATACAGGGTCATTCATCTGCCTGTCCGTTGATGGTGAGATTCTCGGGACTGCCAATGGAACTGGTTCTCCTGTAAATATCACAATTCCGGGGACCCTGGTAGTTGGTGACGAACTTATTGTAACAGTAACAAAACAGAACTATTTCAGGTACAAGGGGGTGGTTCAGGTCATCTTCCCGTCAGGTCCGATTCCCGATTTTGAAGCCGACACCACGCTGATCTGTGCCTTGGGAGCCGTCAACTTCACCGATCTCAGTACAAACAGTCCTACCTCCTGGAGCTGGACATTCCCCGGAGGAACACCTGGCACATCTACGGCTCAGAACCCACAAAATATCGTTTACAATGTATCCGGGACATACAATGTATCACTGACTGTTGGTAACGGGACCTATTTCAACAGTACGACGAAACCTGGCTACATTAGTGTGAGTTCATCTGCCGGAACTCCTAATACGCCCGATGGTGACACATTACTTTGTGAAAACAGTGCTAACACTCTCTATACAATCTACCCTGTTTCCAATGCAACATCCTATTCATGGACACTCATACCCGATACCGCCGGTGTTATGAATCAGAATGACACCTCTCTCATCGTCGACTGGTCGAACACATACGTTGGTTATGCCAGCATCAGTGTGCAGGCAGTGAATGGCTGCGGACCTGGCGCTTCCAGTCCGCTGCTACAGGTTCACCTGCGTCCTTTTCCTGAGATCCCTGAGACCCCCGCAGGACCTACAACGATGTGTGAAGGTACCGTTTCCTCCATCTATACGGTGAATCCGGCGCTGAATGCAGAAAGCTATATCTGGAAACTCGAACCTGCAAATGCCGGTTCCATTTCCGGGACCGGACCCGCCGGAACCGTTACATGGGATCCTTTCTTCTTGGGAACAGCGCAGGTAAAAGTCAGAAGTGCCAATGCATGCAATGAATCCCCATGGTCTGATCCACTGGATGTTTCACTTATTGCAAATCCTGTTGTTGCTCTTGGAAATGATACAACCATCCTGATTACTCAAACACTTACTCTTGATGCCGGCAATCAAGGTTGTTCATACCTGTGGAGCACAGGGGCTACGACCCAGACAATCAACGCAGCTTATCAGGGAAATCTTGCCGATAGCTATTGGGCAGAAGTTAACAACAGTGGTTGTTTCTCGAGGGATACAATCGTGATCTCATTTGACGACCCGGTATGGATTCCTGAAAGTTTTGGGAATCTGACCCTGTTAATCGCTCCAAATCCAAACAGGGGCCAGTTCAGGATTGAAATCGCATCCATTGAGGAAATCAATCTGAATCTCAACATTTTCAATACGCTTGGGACATCAATTTACCAAAAGAATGAGATTCATCTCTCCGGAACTTACTCTGCCTTGATAAATATCCAGGATGTTCCAAATGGGATTTACACACTTAAAATCAATCTTGGCAACCAGGTAATTGCCAAGAAAATTATTGTCCAGCGATAGGACCACGTTTTTGCTTTTCTTCCCTCTACAAAGCAAACAATAATTGCGTACCTTTGTCTTGTTGTAATTATTATTTAGTCCAGATTATGAACAAGTACATTTTCCTGATCCTGTCCGGGATTTTCTTTTCCCAGATCTCTGCTGCCCAGCAACAAACACCTCAACCAGCCGGGACTGATACCGCCAGTTATCCTTACTGGATAGAAATGATGCAGGATCCCTCTATGAATTTTTTTCAGGTTCAGCGTGCATTCAATCTTTACTGGGAAAACAGGCCGATAACCAGAAGCAGTGGATGGAAAGTTTTCAAACGATGGGAGTATATGATGCAGAGCAGGGTATCTCCCGATGGAACCCGACCAGCACCTGATGAAGTATTAAAGGCGTATGATGCATTTACTGATAACACCGAATCTACAAGCGGGAACTGGATCTCTTACGGCCCATCGCTTATCCCATCCCCTGGCCCTCCGGGTTACCTGGGTTTAGGACGCCTGAATGTAATCGCCTTTCATCCCACAGATGCCAATATTCTGTTTGTTGGCTCCCCCTCTGGCGGCTTCTGGAAAACTTCTGACGGTGGGCTGAACTGGATTACTACCACAGACACAATGCCTACCCTTGGTGTTTCGGCCATCGCCGTAGATTACAGCAATCCCTCCAAGATCCTGATCGGTTCGGGTGACCGGGATGCAGGGGATGCGCCAGGACTCGGGGTGTTCCGAAGCCTCGACGGAGGAGCCACATGGTCGGCCTCTGCTACAGGGATGGGAAGTAAAACCGTTGGCAGGATCCTCCAGCATCCGGGAACGGCAACTACCTTTCTGGCTGCAACCAGTGGAGGGGTATACCGCTCAACCGACGGGGGCTCAACATGGACCCTTTCAGTCAGCGGGAACTTCAAAGACATCTGTTTCAAGCCCAATGACCCGAACATCGTATATGCCGCCATGATAACGTCAGCTGGTCCCGGCTTTTACAGGTCGACGAACAACGGCGCTTCCTTCATATCGATCACCTCCGGCCTGACCGCCGGACAGCGAGGGGTGATCGCCGTGACAGCAGCCAACCCAAACTACGTCTATTTTCTTCAGTCCAATACCTCATCAGGATTCAAAGGGCTCTACCGCTCCACCGATGCCGGGCTAACGTTCACAACCAGGTCTACCTCACCCAATATCCTCGACTGGACCTGCGACGGAAGCGGCAGCGGCGGGCAGGGATGGTACGACCTGGCCCTGACAGCAGATCCTGCCAATGCCGAGATCATCTACGTGGGCGGGGTTGATGTTTGGAAATCAACCAACGGCGGAACATCCTGGGCCATCAACTCACACTGGTACGGAGGTTGCGGGGTTGCCGAAGTGCATGCCGACTGCCACTTCCTCACCTATTCGCCGGTGAACGGAACCCTGTGGGCCTGCAATGATGGCGGGGTCTACTTCACCACCAACGGCGGAACAACCTGGACCGACAGGACCCAAACGATGACCATCGGGCAGATCTACAAGATCGGGCAAAGCCAGACTGTGAAAGAGAAGGTGATCAACGGCTTCCAGGATAATGGAACCTATACCTACAACGCCTCCGGTTGGGAACAGTCGGGTGGTGGAGACGGTATGGAGTGTGCCGTGGATTTTACGAATGCCGCCTATACATACTACACAATCTACTACGGGGATATCTACCGGTTGCTCAACAACGGGAACGACTTCCATATTGCCGGAAACGGAACGTTCGGGATCACTGAAAGCGGAGCATGGATCACACCCTTTATCCTCAGCAAATCGGACCCTAAGATGATGTTTGTCGGTTACAAGAACATCTGGCGCTGTCCCGATGTAAAGACGACCAACAACCCCGTCTGGACCAAGATCTCCAACAATCTGGCTGGAAGCAACAGCAATAACATGGCCGTCCTGGAGCAATCACCTGTTAATACAGATATCCTTTATGCAGCACGCTCCGGAAATAAACTTTTCAGAACCGATAACTGCATGGATGCCAGTCCGACCTGGGTTGACCTTACCGCTTCCCTTCCTGCTGCAAGTACACCTACCGACCTTGCAGCACATCCAACTGATCAGAATACTGTATTTATGACTCTTGGGAACAACGTATACCAATCGATCAACAAAGGCCAGTCATGGTCAAATATCACCGGCAACCTGCCCAACATACACATGAACACGGTTGCCTGCTATGCTAATGCACCCGAAGCGCTCTATGTGGGAACCGATGCCGGAGTCTACTACAAGGACCTGAATACTGTAACCTGGATTCAGTTCAGCACAGGTCTTCCGGTGAGCGCCGAAATTACGGAGCTCGAGATCTATTACGACAATGACTCCGTAAGTTCCGATGCGATCAGGGCCAGTACCTACGGACGCGGATTGTGGGGTTCTGATATGTTTTCAACCTATTCGGTCGATTTCTCAGCCGACTCCACGATGATCTGCCAAAACCTTAATGTAGATTTTACCGATCTCTCTTCGGGGGCGCCTACATCCTGGAGCTGGTCATTCCCCGGAGGAACCCCCGGCAGTTCCAATCTTCAGAATCCCGAAAATATTGTCTACTCCATTCCCGGTAGTTATAACGTATCCCTGACCACCACGTGGAATACCTATACAACATCGGTCACCAAAACCGGCTACATCACGGTGAACCCGCTGCCGGGAACACCGGGAACACCGGATGGAGATACCCTGCTTTGCGAGAACAATTCCAATACCCTGTACACCATCGATTCTGCTGCCAATGCAACCTCTTACACCTGGCAACTGAATCCTGATACAGCCGGAGTGCTAACACCTTCCGACACTTCTGCTGTCATCAACTGGAGTGATACCTGGACAGGCTACGCTGATCTCTCGGTGCAAGCAACCGGAGAGTGCGGCAGCACCCCATTTTCACCGTCTCTTCAGATTCATGTTCGGCCATTCCCTGAACAACCCGAAATGCCCTCTGGTCCCACACCATTGTGCCAGGGATCGGAAAACACATCCTACACAACCAATCAGGCCCTGAATGCCAATAGCTATTCATGGGAGATCTTTCCGGTTGAGGCGGGGACCATTTCGGGAACTGACACCATTGGTACTGTTTCCTGGAGTAACACATTTGACGGGACGGCATCTGTGAAAGTGAAAAGCATTAACGATTGCAATGAAAGCAGCTGGTCAGAGTCGATTAACATTCTCGTTAATAGTAATCCTGTCGTGAACCTTGGCGAAGATACTACCATTACATACGTTCAGCCCCTTATCCTGGATGCCGGAAATCCCGGTGCCAATTACCTCTGGTCAACCGGAGATGCAACACAAACCATCTACGCCTCCTATAGCGGAAGTCCGGTAATAACCTACTGGGTAGATGTGACAGCCAACAATTGTAGTGAAAGCGATACGGTTGTGGTCACGTATACCGATCCTGTTTCCATTGCAGAGCAGGATCATGGTATCCGGATGCGCATCATCCCAAATCCCAACAACGGTGATTTCATTCTGGATATTACATCGGAAAATCCGGGCAATTTTATCATCAAAATCACGGATATTACCGGGAGATGCGTTGTAGAAAAACACGTTCAGAATAGTGGAAATATCACGACTCACACGGATATCTCTATCCCCCGGGCACAGGATGGAGTCTATCTGCTCCAACTGTTATCAGAAAAGAACCTGATTGTCGAAAAGATCCTGGTTTTGAAATAATTCTTCAGAACCGAAAGCAACCCTTCAACCCCTATCAAGGTCTTTGTTAAGACTAAAGGAAGTTGAATGGAAATCAATCTGTTATGAAAAAATATCTATTTTATATACTGTGTAGCTTAGTTGCTTTAACCAGCATCTATGGCTTTTCCCAGAATCTGCCGCATTTTCCTAAAATCACACCTGCGGGAAAAGGCAAGGTGAACACCTATATCGACAACATGGGATATTGGGATGAGATGGCACGATTGGGTTATGTTGAGGTGAATCCATGGCGCATTATCCCCCCTGCTGTCAAGCAATCTTCAAGGATCCAGATAGATGGACTGCCTGTCCAGGATTCACCGGACGTGGCTGTAACAGCCAGTGGAGCAACCACTCAAAGTGAAAATTCCATCTTCATCGATCCTGAAGATGAGTCGATCCTCCTGAATTCAAACAACTCCAGCGACTGGAACGGTTCCTACGCCCAGAATCTATATGGATGTGACCGCTTTTGGTCCTTTGATGCCGCTTCCACCTGGGGAGGATCTATCTTTGGCGTTGGGCAGGTCAATAACGGAGACCCATCTACGGCGATAGGACGTAATGGCTGGTATTATGTTGGGAAGATCAACAACGGCAGGGGCCAATCTGTTGCCTACTCCACCAACCATGGCCAGAGCTGGACTGATGTCACCGTTGCCCAGGTAGGCGGCGGGTTCGGAGATCTCCTGGACAAGAACCACCTCTGGATCGATAACTCTGAAACAAGCCCCTATCAGGGATACCTCTACACCGGATGGTCCTGTTATGTTGACGGATCCCCCAACCAAAACCAGATTGAAATCGCCCGCTCCACCAACCAGGGGATCTCGTGGTCAATCCCAACAGGGGTCAGTCATGCCGTGAATGCCTTAAAACACAACCAGGGGGTGAACATCCAGACCGGCCCGAACGGAGAGGTGTATGCCACATGGATCATCTACGACACCTGGCCATCGGATGAGACAGCGATCGGGTTTGCCAAATCGCTCGACGGCGGGGAGAACTGGGTTCCGGCCAACCGTATCCTCACCAACATCAAAGGGATCAGGGCAAGCGGCACCAGCAAGGATATGCGTGTTGCATCCTTTCCTGTGATGACCGTCGACCTGAGCAACGGTCCGAACCAGGGGAACCTGTACATTGTTTGGGCCAATATCGGGGAGCCCGGCATCAACACAGGAACCGATATCGACATCTACATGATCAGGTCAACCAACCTGGGTGATACCTGGTCGGCGCCTTTCAGGGTAAATCAGGATCCTGCAGGACTCGGGAAAGAGCACTTCCTCCCCTGGATCACCTGCGACCCCCTCAACGGAAACCTTTGTGTGATCTATTATGATGACCGGAATGTTGACACCGCCATGGTGGAGACCTGGGTCTCCTACTCCTATGATGCCGGAGAGAGCTGGAGCGATTTCAGGGTCTCCGATGTTGCTTTTACACCCCTTCCCATTCCCGGGATGGCGGCCTACTACTTCGGCGACTACATCGGCATCAAGGCCCAGAACATGAAGGTTTATCCGATATGGACAGATAACCGGGCTGGCAATGCGTTGGCATATGTTTCGGTCTTCGACCTGGGACCACCTCCCGGGCAGCCTTATGTATCTTACTACTCCAACGATCTCTCCCTGATCTCCGGAGGGACCGTTGCAACCATGAACTACGGTGATTCACTGTACATGAGCCTCGGGCTGAAGAATATCGGGGATCAGCCTGCTGAAGATATAACCGCTATACTCTCGGTTGCATCCCCCTATATCACCCTCACCGATTCAACAGAGTTATACGGCACAATGCAGGGGGATGAGATCAAGGTGATCCCCAACGGATATGCATTCAAGGTATCAGATACCATCCCTGATGCACTGAAAATAAAATTCACGGTATCGGCATCCACTCCCGACACCAGCTGGCAAAGCCACTTCTCCATTGAGTCCCATGCCCCCTCGCTTCGTATCACAAAACTGGTGATTGATGATGCAACCGGCGGGAACAATAACGGCAAGCTTGACCCGGGAGAGACAGCCGAGGTAAGGATTACTACAGCAAACTACGGTGACTTCCCCTGCCTGGGCACTTACGGACTTCTCTCCTGTGAATCTCCGTTGATCACTCTTCAGAGTGACAGTGCCTGGCTGGATACGATCGTCGTCCTGGCTCCCAAAACGGCTGTGTTTACCCTTTCAGTCGACGACGAGTCGCCAACCGGAGTCGGGATATACCTCAACTACCGGGCTGTTTCGGGGTTGTACCATGCCGACGCATCATTCCTGGAGACCATCGGGATTGTGGTGGAAGACTGGGAAACGAACTCGTTTAACAAATTTCCCTGGCGCAATACAGGGAACAAACCCTGGACACTCACAACCACCAACCCGTACGAAGGGATCTATTGTGCCACCACCTTCCCGCTCGACGACAGCCAGTCGTCGAGCCTGGATGTGGATTATACCGCCGGGGTGGACGACAGCATCTCCTTTTACCGGAAAGTCTCGTCCGAACCCGATTACGACTTTCTCCATTTTTACATTGACAATGTCCTTCAGGGAAGCTGGTCGGGCGATGTTCCCTGGGGCCGTGTGGCTTTTCCTGTTGCCGCCGGCACCCATAATTTCAAATGGCGATATGTCAAGGATATCTTCCTGGCTGTTGGGCTGGACAAAGTATGGCTGGATTTCATCGATTTCCCGCCACCGGTCCTCCCGGAGATGAACGCTGGTCCGGATGGCTCTGTTTGCCAGGGATCTCCATACCAGCTAGCCGGAACCGGGGAAGGTCAGGACAGCCTGCTGTGGACTACAAAAGGGGACGGGAGTTTCAGCAATGATACCATTCTCACTCCGCTTTATCTTCCCGGAGTCAATGATATTCTGGCCGGTGAGGTCAAATTACTGCTGCGCGGATTTGTTGAACATGGCAGCGTTGTGAGCAGTATGATCCTGACAATCAACGAATCACCGGTTGTCTCCATGGTGGTAGATCCCAAAGACACCCTTTGCTCCTGGCAGTCGGGGATCCTTTCGGTTGAGGAGACACCCGGGGCAACCTATCTCTGGACACCCGGCAACTTTATATCCCCCACGATTGCCATTGACACGTCAGTTGCCGGAGGGATCGGGACAACACGGTTCCGGGTCACCGTAAGCTATTCCGACGGCTGTACGGCTTCAGATTCGGTCGATATCACCTTCAGGGATTGTACTGCAGTTGAGGATCTCATGAACAGGTTTACCTATTCCGTAACGCCCAACCCTTCCGGCGGCGAGTTTGATATCCGCCTCCATACACCCGGCAGGGAGGTTCTCTCCTGGCGTATCCGTTCATCCGGAGGTCAGATCATGATGGAAGAGAAGGATATCACGGTACACGAACTCTATCTCCGGCATCTGGACATCCGGCATCTGGCATCAGGTATCTATTTCCTTGAAATCGAACGGGAGAGCGGGAAGGTAACGGAGAAGATTATCCTGATAAAGTAATCTTATTACAAAAAGAACAACGCCACCCCTGCCACTGCAATCAAAGCCCCGATGATCTCTTTCAGGGTCACCTTCTCTTTCAGGAAGATGGCAGAGGGAGCGATGATCAGGACGGGCACGATCGACATCAGGGTGGCTGCCACGCCGGCAGAGGCATATTTCACGGCAATCAGTGAAAAGGAGACACCAAGGAAGGGACCGAAGAAAGCCCCTACCGTCATCTGGATCATCGGCTTCCTGAAGGATAGGGCAAGCAGGACATCACGCCACCGGCGAAGCACCGTAAATAGAATCCCAAATCCGACGATCCCGGCGATAATGCGGATCTGGGATGCAGCGAACGCATCGTAGTCCTGCATCCCAAATTTACTGAGCACAAGTCCGGCCCCCTGCCCCACGGCACCGGCAAAAGCAAGGAGAACCCCAACCAGGGGAAATCCGATCCTCAGCTGGTTGAACATCCCTTTCCGGATGGAGCGATCGGCGCGTTTCAGGACAACGAGGGAGATGCCCGTCATGGTCACGATCATACCTAACCAGTTTTGAGGGGTGAGGGTCTCTCCCAGGATGATCCAGCCGATCAGAGCCGTGATGGGAGGGGTGAGCGACATGATCAGCATCGAGATTCGTGCGCCAATCAGGACAAAGGCCTGGAAGAGGCAGAGGTCTCCGATGACGAAACCGATCAGTCCGGAGATAAACAGATAGATCCAGGCTTCCGTTGTGGCATCAACCGGAAAAAAATACCCTCTGTAGAAGAGGGTAAAGATGCTGAGAAAGATAAATCCGACGAGGAGCCGGAGAAGGTTGAGAACGAGAGATCCAATTTTCCTCCCGGCCGATTCAAATACCAGGGCCGTTACAGTCCAGAAAACTGCCGTTATCAACGCTGCTATTTCACCCCAGTGTGCAATCATCGGTTACTGAGCCATTCCTGTGGGTTCATAATGGTTTTGGCCTGCCATACCTGGAAGTTAATTTCTGATTTTCCTTCATCCTGGTCGTAATGGGCCTTTCCGATTACCTGACCGGTAACCACAGCCTGGCCGCTGGAAACCAACACTTCGTCAAGATTTGAGTAGACAGTAAGGTAGTCTCCATGACGTAACATAACTACTTTATTAAGGTTTGGGATGGTGAGCACTTTGCTAACAACCCCGTTGAACACAGCTTTGACAGATGCGTTCTGACCTGTCATAATATCAATCCCATTATTGTTGACCTTCACATATTTCAGCACCGGATGCTGGTGCTCACCAAATGTTGAGGTGACCACTCCCTGGTCGGTTGGCCATGGAAGCCGACCCCTGTTGGCGGCAAAGTTCGAAGAAAGCCGCATCTCTGCAGCCTTTACACCGGCATCCCTGGTTTTGTCTGATGCACGGGCACGCGCCTCCTCGGACAGGATCCGTTCGATCTCCTGCTGCAATTTTTGCAAGGCCTTCTGGTTGGTACGCAGGGTTGCCAGAAGCTGTTTCTCCTTCTTTGAGAGATCCTGAACAACATTATCTTTCAATTGTTTCTCCCTGTCGAGTTTTGATTTTTCCCCCGATTCAGCTTCAGCCAGCTTCAGCTTTTCAGTCCGAGTTGACTCTAAGGCATGCATTTGTTTACTTAAAGAAACCTGTGCTTCCCGAATGCGTTCTGCCTGTTTCCGGCGATAGGCTGTATATTGTTGATAATATTTCAGCCTCTGATAGGCCTGGTTGAAATCCTTTGCTGAAAAGATAAAGAGCAACCTGTTCTGGGCTTTGGTAATCTTGTAGGCGTAATAAATCATCCTGGCATAGTCATCTTTCAGCTCCGTCAATTCTTTCGATTGTTTGGTGATCAGTCTCTGATCTTCCCGAATCTTGCTGTTTACCTCATCGATCTCTTTGCTGATCGTATTGATCAGGGTTTCCCGCTTTTTAATCTGACTGTTCAGAAGCTTCAGGTCGCGCATTGAAGTCTCCTTGCTTTTTTGAGTCTGATCCAGAAGCTTGGAATTATACTCGATCTCCTGTTCCAGCTTCTTCCGGTCCTGATTTAACTGTTCCCTGGAGGTTTGTCCGGATGTTTCAAAACCAAAACAAAGAGAAAGCGTAACAATAAATCCTATCAGTAACTGTTGGGCCGGAGATCTAACCAACTTTAGCTTCATGGCCTGACTCGTGTAAATTTCGACGGAATCGTGAACGGGAACTTCAGGAGTTCATCAATGTTGATCCTCGAGAAAGTGACATCAACAAGGATCCGGTTATCGGCTGTAATCAGGTAAATCATCTCCCGGGGAAAAAGTTGTGTTCCAATGGTCTCAAAGGAGGAATAGGTTGCATCGAGCTTAATGTTCGTATTCCTTACTTCCTTTACGTCGGCACGGGTAATTTTGAAGGTATTCGGATCGAGCCAGATATTCTGGATGAAGACGTTGTTTTCCTCATCCTTGCGCCGGATGTATTTTTTTTGTTTCTGACGGGTTGAGACTGTTAATTTGTATTCGTTCTTATCAATGGATGCTCTGAATTTTCCATCTTCATAAAATGAAATATCATTCCCAATCAGAAAGGATTGCAAAATGTTATAGTCAATATTCGTATTCAGGAACTTATTCAGGTCATACCAATCTCCTATCAGGTATGTGTCGTTCAATCTGTTGATGTACATGATTGAATCCTGGGAGATCATCAGTCGCATGCCTTCCAGGCCCATAACCGATAAAGAAAGCCATATCAGTGTGTCCTTCTGAACACGGATCTGTCCGGAAAAACTGTATTTCTGACTTCCGTTTTTGTAATCAGCTGAAAACCGGGCACTTAGAGTATTAAACTGCAGTTCCCTCTCTTTCAGCTTACTAAAAAGGTAATCTGCTCCCTCATCTTTGATTGGTTTTTTAATAATGCTGCGATGGGTTTGACAGGACGAAACCAGAAGGAGCCCGGCAAAGGCAATCACTAATATATTGGCAAAAGACGTTTTCGCACGGTTCATCAGTCAATCCATTTTTTTCCGGAAAGTTTCTTCTGCAGAAGTTCTGATCCTCCGCCCTTTTCCGATGCTTGTTTCCAATATTCAACCGCCTCTTCTGCCCTGCCAAGTTTGAATAAGGTATCCCCGTAATGCTCCAGCACTTCACCTGAGATATTTTCCTTGTCTCCCATCGACTTTCCTATCCATTCAAGGGCTTTCTCATACTGGCCCAATTTGAAAAGGACCCAGCCGTAGGTATCCTGAAATGAAGAGTTATCCGGTTCTATGTTTAATGCCTGTTTCGACATCTGTTCAGCTTTATCCAGGTTTATTCCTCTGATAGCCAGATAGTAGCTATAGTTGTTAAGCACGTATGCATTGTTATCTTTTATCTGTAACGACTTTTCGTAGGCATTATCAGACTCCGCAGGCCGGTCGAGGGCATGGTATGTATCACCCAGATACATATAATACTGTGCCAGAAGGTCGTTGTTGTTGGCTACCAGTTTAACTCCAATGTTGAGAAGCCTCTCTGTTTCCGTATAATTTTTCAGCTGTAATTCTCCCAACGCCGTAAACAAATAGAGTATTGGTTGCTCGGGATAAAGTTCTAGGGCCCGATGTCCGTAAAGGATAAGCTGGTCGTAATCGCTCAGAAGCAGATCCATGCGCAGCACCTCCTCCCAAACAACAAACTTGCTGCTGTCGAGGGCAATCACTTGCAGGAATGCATTTCTTGCCTGCTCAAACTGCTGGTCCTGGGCCAGAAGGTCCCCATAGATAGAATATACTTTAGGATCGTCGGGATGGGTTTTTACAAGCAACTCTGCCAGCTCAAAGGCCTGACCTTTCAAGTTGGCAATGATTTCATTAATGGTATAGAAGGACAGCAGAATATTAATTTTGGTATCGACATCCAGGTTGGGATTACCAAATCCAAGTTTGAGCTCTTCAAAAACCTTTTCCTTTTCTCCCGTCTTCCTGTAATAATCGGCCAGAGTCATATGGATGTAGGCATTGTCGGGATCAATCTCGAGAATCCTTTTATACAGTTCCAGCGCCTTCTCCTTTTTATCTCTCGACATATAGAACTCGGCCAGGATGCTGAAATAGCGGCTATCATCGGGTAAGGATTCCGAGAGTTTGATCAGTTCAGACTCAGCTTTCGGGAATTCTTTCTGATGAAGATAAATCTTATGCTTCTGCATAGAGATCTCTTCTGTGATGCCGATCCGCTTTTCGATTTTATCGTACGTTTTTATCGCCTGGTCGTACTTACCAAGGCCGAGGTAGAGTGCAGCAAGTTGGTAGTAGTAATCAAGGTTCCCTGGGTTGGTTGCCACAATCGTTTCGTAGATTGATAATGCCTTGTCGTAATCCTGGGATAGCTGGCAGGTCTCTGCCAGAAAGAGTTGGTACCAGATATTCGACTGATCAAGCTCCCAGGCCTTTTCGGCCAACTCCCTGGCCTCAGCATAACTCTTCTTCCCTGCGAGGATCTTTGCGAGCTCATAATAGGCGACAGGATCCTTCGGGTATTTATCGCTGTATTTCCGGAGAAAGGATTCGGCATCCTTTTCATTTCCTGCCATGATCATCTTCTTGGCATCGATCAGGGCGGCCGGGTTGCTGACAGGTTCCTCCTTTTTCTGATGGATGTCAACCGGCTGGTCTCCCTGCTGGGCCAGCAACGAATGACTCACTCCTGATCCAAGGAACAGAATCAACACGAGTACAGCAGTTGTTAGTTGCAATTTGGTCATTGGTACGTCTCAATTAACTGTTTCCTGTATGGCCAAAACCTCCGGCCCCGCGCTCCGTCTCCATCAGTTCGTCCACCTGTACCCACTCTGCCTGGGCATGCGCCGAGATAATCATCTGGGCAATCCGCTCACCATCCTTCACCACATACTCCTCAGAAGAGAGATTAACCAGGATTACTTTGATCTCGCCCCGGTAATCCGCATCGATGGTGCCCGGTGTATTCAATACAGTAATGCCCTTTTTGACGGCCAGTCCGCTGCGGGGCCTCACCTGGGCTTCATACCCCACCGGAAGTTCAATGAAAAGCCCGGTTGGGATCAGAGCGCGGCCAAGGGGCATCATAACAATATCTTCACGCAGAAATGCACGGAGATCCATCCCAGCCGAGGCGGTGGTTTCATAGGCAGGCAAGGGATGATGGGATGTATTTACGATCTTAACCTTCATCATCGGTTGAAAGCAGCAAAGTTAATAAAAAGCGGGTTGAGTTTACCCGTTTTTTCGGCGGATGGAGGCCCACAGCGACCCCATATCTTTTCTCTCCATAAACGCTACCAGTATCAGGTATAGTATCAGCAGGAATGAATGAAAAAAGATCCTCAGAAATGGAGTTCCCGGAATGATAAAAACCGTGAGAAAATAGAACCCGATGGCAACTCCCAAAAAAATGAAGATCTTCTTCAGTTCATAAGGGACACGGTAGAATTTCTGTCCCAGGATGTATGACAGAACAAGCATGACTCCGTACCCAATGAAGGTGGCCCAGGCCGAACCCGTGTATCCGGAGAGGTAGTGGTCGGGGGATCTTGGAATCCAGAGAATGTTCAGTCCCACGGTGATCACCGCCCCCAGGATCCCCAGCCAGGCGCCGTAGTTGGTCTGACCCGTAAGTTTGTACCAGATGGAGAGGTTGTAATAGATTCCCAGGAAGAGGTGGGCCAGCATCAGGATCGGGATCACGGCTTTTCCCGAGTGGTATTTCTCCCCGATCAGCAGTGGCAGGATGAAGTCATCGAGGTAGAGCATGGTGGTGAGGAAGATCACCGAGACAGCGATCACAAAGTAGTTCATCACCCTGGCGTAGGTCACCCTGGCATCCTGCTCCTTGTAGTAGGCGAAGAAAAAGGGATCGGCTGCATACCGGTAGGCTGTGATGAAGATCGTCATCAGGATGGCAATCTTGTAGCAGGCGCTGTAGATCCCGACTTCGGCTTCGGCGATATCGGAAGGAAGCAGATACCTGAGCAGGATCCGGTCGAACGTTTCATTGATGATTCCTGCCATCCCGGCGAACAGGAGCGGGAAGGCGTAGATGAACATCCGTCTCCAGAGCACGCGGTCGAAAACCAGCTTGTAGCCGGTCATCTCCGGGAGGAGGAGGAGGAAGGTAACAACCGAGGCGATCAGGTTGGAAAGAAAGATGTATTCGATGCCCCATTCGGGATTGTAAATGAGTCTCACTGCTCCCTCCAGCAGCTGCGAACCGGAATGGTTCAGGATATAGGGGCAGAGAAGAAGGAAAAAGAGGTTGAAGAAGATGTTGACGGAGATGTTGATGATCTTCAGGTAAGCAAACCTTATCGGCCGGTTCAGCGCACGCAGCTTTGCAAAAGGGATGGTTGTAAGGACATCGAACCCGATGATGAGGGCAAACCAGATCACATAGTTTTGCTGATCGGGATATTGGATCCAGGTGGCGATGGTTCCTGAGAAGCTGATGGAGAGGAACATAAAGAGAGCCGTTGAGATGACCAGAGAGAGGAAGGCCGTGCTGAAGACCCTGTTTTTATCGCTCTCTTCCTGGTTATACCTGAAAAAGGCCGTTTCCATGCCATAGGTGAGGATGACCAGGAGAAGGGCGGTGTAGGAATAAAAGACGTTGACAGTCCCATATTCCCCTGGGAGGAATATACGGGTATAGAGCGGAACCAACAGGTAACTCAGGATCCTTCCGATGATGAAAGGAAAGCCGTAGATGGCGGTTTGACCTGCCAGGCGCTTAAGGGGGTTCATAGGTGCAAATGTAACGAAACAATTACGGTTTTATAATATATCGTATTTTTGAAAAGAAATAAGATCGATGGCGAAGAACAAATTTTATGTTGTATGGGTAGGGAAACAACCCGGGATTTATCCCGGATGGAATGACTGCAAAAAACAGGTGGAAGGGTACAATGGGGCAAAATATAAGGGATTTCCTACGAAAGAGCTGGCAGAAACGGCTTTCCGGGATGATCACGAGAAGTACCTGACCCGGGATCTGACGGCACCAAAAAAGATTGTTTGCGACAACCCGCTGATCGGAACACCCATCCCCGACAGCATCTGTGTTGACGCAGCCTGCAGCGGAAACCCAGGCGTTTTGGAATACCGCGGAGTGGATACCAAGTCGGGGGTACAGCTCTTCCGTCAGGGCCCGTTCCCGGAGGGGACCGTTAACATCGGTGAGTTTCTGGCGGTTGTTCACGCTCTGGCCTATCTGAAACAGCGCAACTCCGACTGGCCCGTTTACTCCGACTCCCGAACCGCCATTGCCTGGTTGAGAAAAAAGAGTGCCAATACAAAACTGGAGCGAACAGCAAAAAACGAAGAGCTCTTCAGTCTGGTCGAACGGGCTGAAACCTGGCTTCGGTCCAATTCCTGGCCCAACAAGGTCCTCAAATGGGAGACCGAATACTGGGGAGAGATCCCGGCAGATTTTGGCAGGAAGTAAGCCCCCTTTAGGGGGTTTGGGGGCAAGTGGGGGTATTAGATGCCCTGCTTATTGTTCGTGTACTTTTCAATCAGGGTGATCCGGAGGTCCCGGAACATCCTGTGCACTTCATTCATCCGGTTGATGGTAATCGTAGTCAGATACTCGTTCCCTTTTTCGGGACTCTTTGATAACAATTCGACAGCTTTGGCATCCACCGCAGCCTGATTGTCAAAGATTTGCTGTTCAAAGGGATCCCGAACGGCATGAAGGTCTTTCACGGCATCCTGCCACCGGAGGTAGAGCAGGTTATCCACGAAGTCGACACACCACCGGATGGAGTTTTCGTCAAACTTCTCCTTGTCCCATCGCTTGTAGCATGCTGCCACATCGGTCACGCCGGCATAAATGGGGACATAGGCACTGGTGTAGGCGTTATCCACATAGAGATAATAGATCCCTCCTACTGCATCCGGCAGCCAGGAGCGAAGTTGTGCTATCATTCCGTATTCACCTCGTGCACGCGCTACATTGCGGCGCCTGTTGATCTTTAAAAGCTTGCGGGTTTCTATCGTAGGAAAGGGCGTGGTGAGGACACTCCGAACAAGTGTCCCGCTGTCGGAAGGGATATACCATCCCGGTGCCATCTCCTTGTCGTAGATCGTGCCGGTGAAGGTGGAGCGCTGGAAAGCCATGACATCCTGCACGGATAAGAGTTTATTTGGTTTGACGGAAAAGGGATAGATCGACAGGGGCTCAACAAACTGGGTGTACTGGTCATCGCCCTTGAAAGGGTCTTTGGTCCACCGGTCGGGCAGATCGGGCAGATCGGGAGCGTAAAGGCCATGAAACAACCAGAAACGGCTGGTAGCCCACTCCCGGAGAACCGGTGGATAGATTTCTTTCCATACAAACTCCTTCCCTGATGCCGGATCCCACCAGCCATGGTCGATGGCCACCTGCTGGTAATTGGAAGAAGCCCTGAAGTTGTTGGTGTCGGCCAGGTCGATCTCCCCGATGATGCTCCAGTTGGGGATCATCGCCACATGGTCGTCGGGAAGCCTTTGGGCAGCCCAAAGGGCTCCTGGGTTGCCGCTGGATGGATCCCAGTCGGGGCCAACGGAGAAGAGCTCCAGGATCCAAACCTCGTTCTTGTCACCAATTGCAAGGCATTCCGACTCTGGTCCGCACGAGGGAAGAAAGCCATAGGTATCCATCAGATTTGTGATCAGAGTCAATGCACTACGGGCCGTTTTGCACCGCTGAAGGGCAAAGACCATCGCCTGCTCCACCGTCATGATTTGCTTACCGTTGTCTCGTTCCACACGAAGCTCATCCCGCTGACTCATGGTACTCTCGCCAATGGCCAGCTGGAACTCATTGATGTGGCTGTATGCCGAGTGGATATACTGGTAGGTCTCCTCTGCCTGGGGGATATATCCGAGGGTATCTCCATAGGAATCGAGCGGCTGCTGCGGATCCTGGATACCCCAGTAAACAGGGGCCATCGCTCCTTTGGGAAACTTCATCCGCGGGATCACCCGGATGCGGCAATCAGGGCCCGCATCGGAATGCGACACGATGACAGATCCATCAGTGGTGGCTTTCTTCCCGGCCACAATGATCGTGCAGGAGAAACTAAACTGGTATGAGAAAAGAAAAACCAGTCCTGTAAGAAGAAATACTCGTTTCATAAATTTTAAGGTGTTGATGCGACAATGATCACCGGCAAAAATAAGGAAAACATCTACACGTTGATTTCCCCCTTAACGATTGATTATCTTTGTATGTAACTTAAAAAACTATAACCATGAGGCTGATTTTAATTGTTCTGTTTTTCGGGAGATGTCTGGTGAATTAGTATCTTAAAATATCCTCCAAACCGTGTTTGATCTCCGCTAAATTCTCCTCAGTGATATCCCCGATTTTCCGGATCAGCCTCGCCTTCGAAATAGACCTGATGTGAAAAATCATGATTTCGGATTTCTCAGCCAGTCGATTCGTGTCGTCCGGCTCCAGAATGATATTGCCTTTATATCCCTTGATTTTTGTGGTTAAGGGGCAGACAATTACAACCTGCAGGTAAGTGTTTAAAAGGTTTCCGCTGATGATGACAACCGGACGATACCCTTTCTGTTCACTTCCCCTGACAGGATTAAGGTCGACATACCAAATTTCTCCTTGTTTCATTTGTTAAGCTGTTCCAAATAGTCCTCCATCCCCTCTTCGGCCATGGTCATGATATCTTCATCTATTCCTGCCTGTTTATATGACTTTATATACTCGGCGCGGGTAAGCTGATCAAGATAGATCTCCAATGCTTTTTCAATAAGCTTGTTTTTGGGGACAGAAAGCCTCTTGGCCATTTCACGCAATTTGCCCAGAAGTTCTTCCGGAAGGGTGCTTGTAAAAGTAACCATATCGTTAGATTTATTTGCGTTTTGCAAATATAAATGAAAAATATAATTAATTTACCTTACCATCGGATAAAACGCATCCGGAATGTGGTTTATGGTTAACGTTTCCCCCTTCATAAGGATGGAGACGATATCGAACCGCACCTCAATATCCCTGTGTTTCCAACGCACATAGGCATTCGCAGAGCGGATAATTACGCGTTGTTTCTCCCGTGTCACGGCCATTTCCGGGTCTCCTATCGCATTTGACTGGCGTGTCTTTACCTCCACCACCACAAGCGTGTCGCCATCTTCTGCGATCAGATCGAGTTCATTGCGGCCGAACCGCCAGTTGGTCTCCAGGATCTTGTATCCTTTCTCTTCTAAATATCGGGCGGCGAGCTCTTCTCCTCTTTTGCCCAATTCGTGAATTGCTGCCATCCTATAAATGGTGAAATGGTGAAATCACCCCTAAATCCCCCCAAGTTCTCGGGACAGGCCTAAAGGGGACTTACTCCCTCCCCTGAAGGGGAGGGTCGGGGAGGGGCAAGTTGTTTATTCAAAAACCAGGGAAACCTCTTTGTCCACGATCAGTTTCGACTTCCTGCCAAGGTATAGAGCCACATTCAGTTTCTCGTGACCGGCGGGGAAGTCAAAACAAACAGGATATGTATACTCTTTTACGGCATCCCGAATAATCTCATGAGCATCCTTTCCAAACGGCACTTCGTTGTCCTTCATGTCAGTGAAGCGTCCAACAACCAGCCCCTTCAACCCGGTCAGTTTTCCGCTACGCCTGAGGTTCATCATCATCCGGTCGAGGTGGTAGAGGTATTCATCCACATCTTCAAGAAACAGAATTTTGCCTTTTGTCTCAATGTCGGACGGTGTTCCGGTCAAACTATAAAGAATCGACAGGTTTCCTCCCACCAGTTCGCCCTCCGTTAATCCGGTTCGGTCCCAAAAGGTTATATGTTTGGAGTAAGAAATTTTTTCACCGAAGAGCGCCTTTTTCAACGACTCTGTTGTTATCTTGTTGACATCCTGATCTTTAATACTGAAAGGCATCGTGGCATGGAGTGTCTGAATTCCCAGATGCCTGTGGATGTGCGAGTGAAGCACAGTGATATCACTATATCCAACAACCCATTTGGGATGCAGGGCAAACTTTTTAAAATCCAGTTTATCGATGATCCTTATTGTGCCATATCCTCCTCGGGAGGCGATGATTGCCCGGATGGA
>Ga0351854_1004_pt1 | contig 57391 bp, 42 predicted proteins | sample BONcelHFGM3001C9_FD_206793 | JGI IMG/M metagenome (GOLD analysis project Ga0351854, IMG submission 206793) | Enriched cells from coal bed in the Powder River Basin, Montana, United States - BONCAT cells FGM rep2 HSBNCT.FGM.300.1.C9 ...
AATTTTGTCCTTTACGAAAACAACAGACGTAAAACAGAGCTTACCTTCACTCAAAGAGATACCGTAATTGTAATAGAAAACCTACTCCCCAAACAGAACTACAGCTATAAGTTAATGAACTCCAATAATGTAAGTAATGAAGCACTTGCAATAACCCTTGATACCACAAGCCACAACTTTACCTGGCAGACATTTGAGTTTGGGCAGCACAGCAACAGTGTGTTATATGATGTAGCCATAATAGATGAAAACAACATTTGGGCAGTTGGTGAAATTTATATGAATGATGCGAATGGTAACCCCGACCCAATAGCTTACAATGCAATCCATTGGGATGGGAATGAGTGGAAAGTTAAAAAAATTTCTGTCCCATTTAGAGGAAACATAATTACTCTACCACTTGAAGGTGTATTTGCATTTTCGATTACAGATATTTGGTTTGTTGGAAGTCTGCCAATTCATGGTGATGGCAATAACTGGACAATGTATGATTTAAGGACAACAGTAAATCCTAATATATCATTATCAAAAGCTTGGGGAACGAGTTCCAGCAACATTTATTTTGTTGGTAGAAATTGTAGCATCGCCCACTGGAACGGGAGCAGTTGGAAGAAAATAGAAAGCGGTATAACTCTTAATCTACAAGATATTTGGGGCGACATAAACATTAAACATAATACAAAAGAAATAATATGCATAGCTGCGAATATTTTTACCAATCAAGGGACAAAAGTCATAAAGATAGATGAAAACGAGACAAAAGAATTAACCGGTACTGGCTTAACAGCATATTCAAGTGGAATATGGTTTAAGACTGGTCGAAAGTATTATGTGGTTGGAGGAGGAGTTCAGACAAAAACAAATGTTTACAACAGTGCCGGGTGGTATCGTTTTCCAGATGGAATAGTAAATGATTATTATTCATATAAAGTAAAGGGTACAGTATTAAACGATATTTTTATAGTTGGAACTGCGGGAAAAGTGATTCATTATAATGGAAGAACATGGAAAAAGTATTCAGAGTTAATTTCAGAGCAGGTTGAATATAATGGAATTTCGAGTAGAAATAATAAAATTGTAGTTGTGGGGGATAAAGGAGCCAGGGCATGTATTGCTGTGGGGAGAAAGTGAGGTAAAACTAATAAAAAGTTAACAAGTGTCCCCCCGGGTTGTCGAGAACCACTTCTCGACAGAGGATGGAGTATGAGTTATGAAAAGTCACTTCACCTTCTCCTCTTTGCATAATTTACAAATTTGAGCAAATCAACTTTTTCAGGCTCAACGAACATCACCAAAGCCTAACCTCAAAATAAAACCCTCTTTTGTTAATTTTTAGTCGTATTTTATTACGTTAATCAAAAAATATTTTACACTAAACGGAAAATGAATGAAAAAAATTAAGTTTTCAGAGATGACTTTTTCAAAAGAAATACACAAAGCTATCGTTGATTTAGGTTACGAAGAAGCAACACCAATCCAATCGGAAGCAATTCCTGTGCTGCTTGACGGACACGATGTAATTGGACAGGCTCAAACGGGAACCGGCAAAACAGCCGCATTTGGTATCCCTGCAATTGAATTTATTGATACCACAAACCGCGATTTACAAATTATTATTTTATGCCCCACACGCGAACTCGCAATTCAAGTTGCAGAGGAAATCAATAAATTATCTAAATATAAAAAGGATGTTTACTTTCTTCCTGTGTACGGCGGTCAACCGATTGAACGGCAATTAAGAGCATTAAAAAAAGGGGTGCAGATAATAATCGGAACTCCCGGACGCGTTTTAGATCATATCGAACGTGGGACAATCCACATGGAAAAAATCCGGCTTGTTGTTCTTGATGAAGCGGATGAGATGCTTGATATGGGCTTTAGAGATGATATTGAACTTATCTTAAAGAATACTCCTAAACAGCGTCAAACGGTTATGTTCTCGGCAACAATGCCTAAAGCAATTCTTGAACTGACTAAAAAATATCAAAGAAATCCGAAACAAATTAAAGTTGTTCACGAAGTACTAACCGTTCCCAATACCGAGCAAATTTATTTTGAAGTAAAAGATAAAAACAAACTTGAAGCACTTTCACGAATAATAGATTTATATAATCTTAAACTCTCTCTAATTTTCAGCAATACTAAACGTGGTGCTGATGAATTAGTTGAACATCTTCAAGGGCGCGGTTATTCAGTCGATGGGCTTCATGGCGATATGAAACAGGCTACAAGGGAAAAAGTTCTTGGTAAATTCCGCAAAGGAGCTATCGAAATTCTTGTTGCAACCGATGTAGCCGCCAGAGGCTTGGATATTGATAATGTTGAAGCAGTTTTTAATTACGATATGCCGCAGGATGAAGAGTATTATGTACATCGTATCGGTAGAACCGGAAGAGCCGGAAAATCGGGAAGAGCATTTACTTTTGTTACGGGAAGAGAAATTTTCAAACTTCGTGATATTCAAAAGTATATCAAGACAAAAATTAAATTGATGCCCGTTCCTTCTTACGATGATGTTGAAGAAATGCGAACAAATCTTTTTGTTGAAGATCTTAAAAAGATGATTGATGCCGGCGACTTAAAAAAATATACTCAAATAGTTAATCAACTTATAAATGATGATTATACAACTACTGATATTGCAGCCGCATTGTTAAAGTTTAATCTTGAGTCAACCACAAAGCAAGATGATCTTAATGTTAAAGAGATTAAAAATAAATATTCGGGAGCAGAGGTAAGGCTTTTCTTAAATGTCGGTAGAAAAGATAAAGTTCGTCCCGGTGATATTCTTGGTGCTTTAACAGGTGAAACCGGAATTCCCGGAAAAGTTATTGGGAATATTGATTTGTATGATAAATTTTGTTTTGTAAATGTTCCATCGGAATATGCAGATGAAATTCTTGATACAATGGAAGGAAATCAAATCCGCGGTAAAAAAATCCACGTTGAAGTCGCAAATAAAAAAGACTAATCTTTTAATAGGCTGTTCATCATTAATGTGGAACAGCCTTTATTTTCTAATCTTCTCTCAATTATTAATCTTCTAATTCGACGGTTTGAGTGTTATGCTCAACAGTAAATCTGAATTGTGCTTTCGGGTTTTTACTCATCGCCGCATTTAAAGTATATTCTGATTCGGCAAGAAAAACCAAATTGTCATGTTTATCATAAGCAATATTTTGCGCACGAATTCTTTTCATCTCATCAATATCTTCCGGGGATTCATAATAAATCCAGCAAGCCTTAATAAAATTAAGGGGACGGAATGTACAGGCTGCCCCATATTCATTAGTTAATCTGTACTGAATTACATCAAACTGAAGCTCACCTACAGTCCCGATAATTTTTCGGAGTCCGTTGTGCTGTGTAAACAATTGTGCAAGCCCTTCATCGGTCAATTGACGAATTCCTTTTTCCAATTGTTTTGACTTCATCGGATCAGTACTAACAAGCTCGCGGAAAATTTCTGGAGAAAAACTTGGAATTCCCTTAAACATGAACGATTCTTTTTCGGTTAATGTATCGCCAATTTTAAAATTTCCTGTATCATATAAACCAATTACATCCCCGGGAAACGCTTCCTCAATTACACTTTTATCTTGAGCCATAAAACTTGCCGGATTTGCAAATTTAATTTCTCTTCCGAGGCGTACATGTGTGTAAAATTTATTTCTTTCAAACTTACCGGAGCAGACACGAAGAAAAGCAATTCTATCGCGATGCCTTGGATCAAGGTTTGCGTGAATCTTAAAAACAAATCCGCTGAATTTATTATGTGTTGGAGAAATCATTCCTGCTGTTGTTTCACGCTCACGCGGAGTTGGGGCAATGCGGATAAAAGTTTCCAACAATTCTTTTACGCCGAAATTATTCAACGCACTTCCGAAGAAAACGGGAGCGAGTTCTCCGGCTTGATATTTCTTAACGTCAAAATGATCATACACTCCTTCAACAAGTTCAACATCGTCTTGAAGTTTTTTTGCAGTATCGCGGAACATCTCGACCAATTGTTCATCATAAATATCTTTGAAAAAGAGGACGTCCTCTTCAATGCGGGTTTTATTTGCCTGGAAAAGAGATAATGAATTTTCGTAAAGATTATAAACACCTCGGAAGCTCAATCCCATACCGAGAGGCCAGCTTAAAGGGCGAACTCTGATATTAAGTTTCTCTTCAATTTCATCAAGTAACTCAATCGGCGGACGACCTTCGCGGTCAAGTTTGTTTATAAATACGATAACAGGAGTATTTCGTAATCTGCAAACTTGCATTAATTTTTCTGTCTGTTCCTCAACTCCTTTAACGCAGTCGATAACAAGAATAACACTGTCAACAGCGGTTAGAGTGCGATAAGTATCTTCGGCAAAATCTTTGTGTCCGGGGGTATCAAGCAAATTTATTTTAACACCGTTATATTCGAATGTCATTACAGATGTAGCAACCGAAATACCGCGCTGGCGTTCTATTTCCATAAAATCGGATGTAGCACTCTTTTTAATCTTGTTAGATTTTACTGCTCCCGCAACTTGAATAGCGCCGCCGTATAACAGGAATTTTTCAGTTAGTGTAGTTTTACCCGCATCAGGGTGACTTATAATAGCGAACGTTCTTCGCTTCTGTATTTCTTTAATTTTACTCATAAAAATATATTAATGACTATTGGTTCATTTGTTTTATCGAATTTTTGCTTAAATGAAAGATGAGTGATAACTTGAAGAAAACTCAAATAAAAGCGAACAAATATAAGCATATTTTAGGAATTGATGAATCGGACAGCAATTGAATAGTTGTAAGTGAGGTTAAATAAAAAAGAGAGACGGGGGAAACCCCGTCTCCACAAAACTGAATCGGATTTATTATTTCATCAATACAAATTTCTTAATAGATCTAAAATCACCTGAACTTAATTCATAAAAATAAGTTCCGCTCGCAAAATTACTACCGTCACCTACCGCCGAAAATTCAACCGAATGTTTACCGGCTTCCATTTCTTTATTAATTAAGGTTGCAACTTCTCTTCCGAGCATATCATAAATCTTTAAGGTTACAAATCCGGCTTTTGCCAACTGATAATTAATCATAGTTGATGGATTAAACGGATTAGGATAGTTTTGGTCTAATCTGTATTCGGTTATTACACTGAAATCAACTTCAACAATTCCGGCAGTTTTAATACTACCGTCAAGATCTAATTGACGTAATCGATAAACATTTTTTCCCGATTTAGGAGTGTTATCGGTAAACGAATAATTTACTTCATTAATAGTAGTTCCGTTTCCTTTAATAAATCCGAGGGAATTCCAGTTAACATTATCATTTGTACGTTCGATGTAAAATCCCGAGTTGTTTGTTTCCGTTAAAGTTTTCCATTGAAGATTAACTTTATCATTAACTACATTCGCTCTGAATGCTGCTAATTCAACCGGAACCGCACCATAAGTATAGATTCCAATATCATCAATATACCAACCATCTTTTTGAATTGAGCCATCTGTACGCAATTCGAAACGAAGTTTTACTTGCTGTCCGGCATAACTGCTTAAATCAAATTCTTCACGAACCCAGGTCGATTTCAATCCGTCATACATCGGCATTCCGGCGGGGGTTTGTTTACCGCTTCCTGAAGCCGGTTTTGTATATTGTCCGTTTAATGGTGTCCATGTTGAACCGTTATTTGACGAAGCTAAAACAACACCGCAATCCCATTTTGTTTCAATATCCCACTTTGTCCAGAAAGATAATCGTGGATTATTTAAACCGCTCAAGTTAATCGGATTAGTAGAAGTTAAACTTACGGTGGCGCTTGCTACATAATCTCCGGTTGGACTATCGGTATATGAATTCGGAGCCGAATAGTAAGAAGAAGTTGTTGCTCCCCATTGTTGAGTAGTTGGAGTTGCTGTTATTGTCCAAAGGTTAGCTGGATTATTTGTTGTATCGATAAAAGCAAAATCCGGTGTGCCGAGAATAATTTTTATTGTATCAGTTGACATCACCGTTCCGTTTGAAGAGGTTTTAACCAATAACTTAGCGAGGTAATCAATCGGAGCAATCGGTGATATTGAAAATGTAAATGGTGTCGGGATAGCCATTGATGTTCGTGCCGGAAGCGAGGCAACATTTATTGTTCCGTTGTTTACAGTGATAAATTGATCAAGTGATTCTAATTGAATCGTTAGATTAACTGCATCACCTAATCCTTTGTTTCTTACGCTTGCAATATTCATCTCAACATTTTGATCGCCGGGATTAAAATATGGTCTGTCATAACTGACATTATTTAATTTCACATATTCACCAGCAACGTAAGCATAATATAGATTCGGCATCACATTTTCTTGAGCAAGAGGAAAAATACGATTTTGTGCTGGCCAAAATCCGTCACTGGAACTTCCGACCTCAGGAGTCATTGCAAAGATTTTCCCTTGAGCGGGAATATCGCCGTCATACATATAATCATCACTATTACCGCGTGTGGAGTAACCTACAGTTTGCAAATCCGTTCCTGGTTCATAACCATTATATGCAACCATATCATTAGCATATTCACGGAATATTGCTGAATCGGGTGTCTCCATACTTAGCGCACCATAAGGGTAGATTAATAAGTTACTATAAGTGTGATAATTAAGTGCATTTTTAAAATTTCTTGAAATTACAAAATCTCGTAAGTTTTGAGTTTCAATTTCGGAAAATGGTGCTATTCCTCTGTATGTTTCTGAACTAGGGGTTGTGCTTGATCCACCATTTGGTGCATTCCAATAATTTTGCGGACCAAAATTTCTGTTAAGGTCTATACCATAACTTCCGACATTATTTTTTCGATTTTTTCTCCACATACCGCCACCTGATGGTGAGGAGGTCTGGTTATAGTAATATCCATCGGGATTTAATATCGGTATAAAGTATAGTTCTCGATTGTTCACTATGTAAGTAACTTCAGGGTTTGAACCGTAGTTTTCAAGCAAGTAATACATGTAGTAAATCATTTGCATCATTGCTTGAGGTTCGCGTGCATGTATCATCGCAGTATAAAGTATTTCCGGTTCATCTTCATCAACATCCGGGTTGTCTGAAATTTTAACCATGTACATCGGTCGCCCTTCAACCGTGTTTCCGATTGACTGTTTTGTGGTTATGAGATTTGGAAAGGCAATTTTCATGCTGTCTAATTTGGCATTTACTTCGGCTACTGTATAAAAACCGGCTAATGAACCGTAACCAAATCCGGTTACACCGAAATTTTCACGACTCTCATTTATTGCTGCTGACTTTTCACTTTCACTCATCTTTGGAAGTTTTGAAAAATATTCATCCCAGTTATCAATTAGAACTTCAATCTTAAAATTCATTAAACTTAATCTTGAAAATTCATCCTCATTAACAAAAAGAATTAACTCGTTATCCTTTGTCCATTCGGCATGCTCAACATCAACATCAAACTTTACAAGTTCTGAAATTTGGTTTCTATCTTGAAATGATATTTTGATTTGCTTATAATTTTGAGAATAACCAAATGTGGTTATTAAAAGAAAAAAGATAAAAAATAGTTTACTCATGTTGTACGCCTTTTTTTGAAAATTTAATCTTAAAAAATAGTTGATTTGAACAAAAGATGCAGAAATAAGTTTTAGCCAGTCTTTGTCTCCCATGCGGTTTGTTTTTTACCCGCAAAGTTCACCAGGAATATTTTGCAGTTAATTCGATATTTCTTTTTGCTTTAAGTCTCCCTCTTCCCAAGCTATGCTGTTAACTTAAGCTTTTCCTTAGCCTCTTCCTCTCCCTTTGGGAGAGGACTGAGGTGAGGGTTAAGTATTAAAACCGCTTAAGTTGGCAGCATTGCTCCTCCCAAGAGGGAGATTTAGAGGGAGTTCGTTTTGTGCAAGTTTTCTGTAGGTCAAGATTTCATCTTGACCACCCCGCCGCAAGGGGTTATAACTTTGCGTAAAGCAAATTTATTCTTATACTTTTTTTGCTTTCCTTTACGAAACTTTGCGGTGTATATTTTAACAAACAAGAATTGTCAAGAATTATACACCTCTTATTGTCAGAAGTAACGAAAAGATGCAGAAATATATTTTCATCAGTCATTACATCCGATTAATAAATATTTTAAGATATTTATCAAGAAATCAGGTTTTAATTCTGAATTAAGAGTATATTTTTAGTTCAAATGAATAATTGTTTTTATCCACCTAATAAAGTAATAATCGGGAAGACTCTTGGCAGAGTTTAAATTATTTAAAAGTATTTATCACCTTTATACTAACGATCTTTCTTATTCTGAATTTGAAAGATTAATTAAGCGTGAAGCCCCCGAAATCTATTCCTTTTATTCTGCAGAAGTTAAACCGTTAGATTTATCCAAAAATAAAGTTTCCCGAACTTTTACTTTTCTAAAAAATATATTCATTGTTTTTTTGCTAAAGCTGAATCCGGCAAGACGATTAATCTACTCGATAGCCCTTTTCATCTTTTTCTATGGTTATTTATATGGACTGTGGGGATGGAGTGTGTTAGCCTTTTTAGCATTAAACGGACTTCTCGCTTTTGAGTTAGCCGATAAACTTTCAGCAAAAGATGAGCTTGATGTTGCAAGAAAAATTCAATCGAACTTAATGCCCAAAGCTCCCCCCACTTTTGAAAGATATGATGTAGCTTGTTACACTGAACCGGCAAGAGAAGTGGGCGGTGATTATTTTGATTTTATCACATTGGATAAAGAGGAAGAAAATTGTCTCGTTATTGTAGGTGATATTTCGGGGAAGGGGATGGCGGCGGCGTTGTATATGGTTCAAGTGCAGGCAATTTTACATCATCTGATTAATTTTAATTCAGAAATAAAACAAATACTTATACAACTGAATAAAAATCTTTACCGCATACTTAAACGAGAATTCTTTTTTACTTCCGGTGTGGTTAATATTTCCAAAAGTGATGAACTGACTATTTGCCGTGCAGGGCACATGCCCTTTATTTACTACTGCTCGGAAGCTAAGAAGTGTTCACAGCTTATTCCGCAGGGAATCGGATTGGGACTCACAGATAAGGCAATCTTTAGCGATTCGCTTAAAGTTGATAAGCTGAAAATGAAGAGTGGTGATATTCTTCTTGTTTTTACCGATGGAGTTACAGAAACAATGAATATGCTTAAGCAGCAATTCGGCGATGCGCGTTTATTAAGTATAATAGAATCTAATGCACATAAATCAGCAACAGAAATTGAAGCTGCAATACTCCGTGCTATTAATCAATTTAAACGTGATGCCTCTCCGCATGATGATCTTACTTTTGTCATTCTAAAAGCCCGCTAAGAAATCCAACTTTAATTTCCGCTAAAAATAAATTAAGTTTCGAAACAACTATTGATGGATTTTACCATGAAAAAAATGCTTTCCCTAATATTAAGTCTATTCGGACTTGCGTGCCTATTTCAGCCTTTATTTTCACAATCAAATGAAAACCTAAATCAGGATAACACAAAAAAGAAGTTTACTAAAGAAGTTATCTGCACTATTGAAGTCCCATATCTTCTTTATCTTCCAAAAGATTATGAAGAATCTTCAAATAAATTTCCGTTGCTTATTTTTCTTCATGGTTCAGGTGAACGGGGAACCGATCTCGATAAAGTAAAATTTCATGGACCGCCAAAATTAATTTCAGAAGGAAAAGAGTTTCCGTTTATTATTGTTTCCCCTCAATGCCCCGAAGGAAGATGGTGGCAGATAAGTGAATTAAATTTTCTGTTGGATGAATTAATCGCAGAGCTTAAAATTGATGTTAATAGAATTTATTTAACAGGACTATCGATGGGAGGTTACGGAACCTGGGCTTGGGCAGAATATGCACCGGACAGATTTGCGGCAATTGCACCGGTTTGCGGCGGCGGTAATCCTTTAACTATTTCAAAGATTGGTAAAATGCCGGTTTGGGCTTTTCACGGAGCAAAAGATTTAGTAGTTCCGGTAGCCGAATCGGAAAGACTTATAAATAAACTTAAAATTGTAAATCCCGATGTTAAGTTTACTATTTATCCTGAAGCAGGGCATGATGCCTGGACGGAAACTTACAATAACCCGGAATTATATGAATGGTTTTTAAATCAATCACTTAAATCAAAATAATGTTGGGGGATGAAATGGCAGCTAAAAAAAATCCGTATGCACCAACTATAAAAAAGAAAAAAGTAATTCCTACAAAATTTGATAGGGAAGGATTTCTTCTTTTCTTTGGAATGGGAGTCGGCTTTGTTCTACTTGGTTCATTTTTAGGATGGGCAACTTATACTGCGCCGGAAGGATTTACCGAATCAATGGCATTAACAACTTCACAGCGGCTTACAAGAATGCTTCCCGACTCCACAAAAAGCTGGATTGCATTAATTATGAGCGGACTTTTTGTCCTCTTCGGAGTATTCTGTTTATTGATGAGTTTGAAAATATTCATAAAGTTTATGCTTATCAAAATGAAGTTCTAAGTATTTCTGAAAATGCCGGAGAGATTAAGTGATTTCTGCGGAATGAGTGGGAAAGCAGAGCGCATTCAGAACGGAATCAGATGCCGTCTATATCGGTTCTTCATCGAGTGGGTAACGAATCTTAGACGTATATATATAGCCAAAGTAATTAATAATGAAGTTGACGTGGCAAAATTAAGAAAGATACCGAATCGAGTTTGGCATTACACGGTCTCTCACCGTTATGCTGATGGCAATCAGCATCTTACCCGGTAAAGATGAAGATGCTGAATCGAGTTCAGCATGACACAATCACCCGTTCCCCCTCGGCTGTCGAGAATCACTTCTCGACAGAGGATGGAGTAAATATTAATTTTTGATAGGAATTGGAACCAAGATTTTTTATATAAAAGGGGTATTCAACAATTAGGGATTTTATTATGAAAAATATTTTATTTCTGATGCTTTTTATAGGTCTAACGGCTGTTTCTTGTAAAAAAGACCCTGTTTCACCTCCGACGCCAATCGAATCTACTTCCCATAATTTTGTTTGGGAAATAGATACACTCGGTATCTGGCAAAGCACTGCAACCTCCGTTTGGTTCCAGGATGCAAACAATATATGGGTAGCAGGTTATTTTACATTATCTAATTCAACGGGTTCAAACTTAGCTCACTGGGACGGTACATCGTGGAAATTTTTTGAAGATATGTGGGGGCTTCATTTGTTTGATATCTATGGCTTTAGCAATTCTAATATCTGGTCGGTAGGGTGGTGGCATTCTGGTGCAAGAATTTGCCACTGGAATGGAAATAAATGGACAGAGTATAATTTAACTGATTTCGGCTCATTATATGCACTGTGGGGAGCTAGTCCAAATAGTATTTATGCGGTCGGAGATAGTGGCACAATTGCACATTATAACGGCTCCTCCTGGAGATCAATGAACAGTGGAACGAATGTTCATTTATTTAGTATTTGGGGTACATCGGATAAAGATATTTATGCAGTTGGCGGTGATGATTCCAAGGGAATAGGAGTTTTGCTTCATTATGATGGAATACAGTGGAATAAAATCTATGAAAGATTTAACCAGCCCGGTATTCCTTCAGGTTTTACAGAAACAATATGGGGTTTAAATGGTAAATATTATCTGACCTCTTCGGGTGGTGAATTTGTCGGCAGCGATACAAGTTGGACTGCAATAAATCCGCCTGTGGAACATACCCGTATGGAATCTATTCACGGCAGTTCAAAAGACAATTTTTTTATTGTTGGGCACTTCGGATCAATTATTCATTGGGATGGAAAATCCTGGTATAAATACCCTGAATTTTACAGAAAACCGCAAGGTGATTTATTAAAGGATGTATGGTACAATAAAAACAATGTAGTAGTAGCCGGTACATCAGGTGACTTCCGTGGTATTATTTACCGCGGTAGAAGAATCAATTAAAAAATAGGAATTCCCACGGCTGTCGAGAACCACTTCTCGACAGAGGATGTAGTAAAACTAAAGATTATACATAAACAGCGGAGTGCTCATGTTAAAAAATAATGTTTATTACCCAAAACCAGCTAAGAGTCAATTATGTCCTTAAACTCATTAACAAAACTATTAGTTATAATATTACTCCCCTTACTCTTTACTGCGGTGAGTTGTAATAAACCAACCGAACCGCCAACAGAAGATATCACTCCAGGAAGAAGAGATTATGTTTGGACTGTTGATACTTTCAGAATACCATTTACGATTCTAGAGAGTATATGGGGCGGATCACCTAAAGATGTTTGGACAGTTGGGGGAGGTGGGGATCTTGACAAAACGATCTATCACTATAATGGAAGCGAATGGAAAACAGATGGAATTTCGAGAAATATAAATCCGCGCACAATATGGGGTTTTAGTTCCAGCGATATTTGGATTGGGGGGGCAAATACTTTTTGGCATTTTAACGGTAACTCCTGGAAAGAACATACCAATTTCACTATACCCGGTTTCACTTATTGTGGGATTGAGGATATATGGGGCGACACCCCTAATAATATTTATGCCGTTGGATATGCGAGAAACAATGATCAATTTATGGGATTAGTAATGCATTACGATGGAATGAAATGGCAGCAATCTAAAATACCAATGCTAGAAAGGTATAATTTTGATAGAATTAGAAAAGGTGAAAATACAAATTATTTCATGTTGGGGATAAGGAATGAACCGTTTGCTGCAGATACAATGAAAATGTATGAATTAGCGAACAATGATTTGAAGGAAATTTTTAGTGGAGGAACAACTATTAATAGCGGAGGGAGTTTTGAAAGGATCGGACAAACAATGTTTTTTGTTGTTAACAGAAATATTTGCTCTTATTCTTCTGACAATTTCTATCCTTTTGTAAAAGTCAATGAAATTAATTATGGTGGAACATTTTGGGGCAGAAACAAAAATGATCTTTTTTTAAGGATGCAAGATGGTATAGCACATTATAATGGGACAGATGTGGAATACCTCTATAATTTTGAGTATGGGATATCTATAAGCGATGCGATGATATTTGAACAGGACATTTTTTTCCTTGCTTATGATTTTAATAATGGATTGAACTTAATAATCAAAGGTATGATTAATTAAAACAGGGTAAACAATGCAACCGAAAATTTTATATAATGAGAGATGATGATGCAATCTAACCTCTCTTGCAAGGAATAATCCTTCCCCACGGCTGTCCAGAACCACTTCTCGACAGAGGATAACAATCTCACAGACTTTTTAAATCGGTGAGACGAGCTACTTAGTAAAGTACATCCATTAAATCATTTAACTCGATATTTCCGAAATATTCTTTTACATCTACTTTTTGTAATGTGTTAAATAATTCATCTCTATCATACTTAAGTCCGGTAAGCAAATCTTCAATTTCAGCAACATCATTTTGGCCAAAGAAATCGCCATAAATTTTTACGCTTTCGATTAGTCCGTTTTCTACTTGCAGGCGAATGTCGATTTCACCGATTGGAAATCTTTTTGTTTTTTGAAGATTAAACTTTGGAGATAGACCATAATTCCATTCCCATGTTCTATATTTTTTATCGGCAAGTTCGGTTACCTTTTGCCAATCTTCATCAGACAAAATTAGTCTTGGAATTTCGCTATAACCTTCAAAAATATTATCAAGCAGCGTTTGGCGGAATTCTTCAGTTGTTAACTTTTGTTCCATATATTCGCTGATATTTGCAACACGACTTCTAACGGATTTAATTCCTTTCGATTCAATCTTTCCGATTTTAACATTAAGTGCAGAGACTACATTATCAATAGCGGAATCAAAAAGGAGCGTGCCATGACTAAACATTCTATCTTTATTTGTGAATTGTGCATTTCCCGAAATCTTTTTCCCATCAACAAGAATATCATTACGCCCGCTTAATTCAGCATTAACACCAAGTTTATGAAGCACATTGATTACAGGTCCGGTGAACTCTTTGTAATTGTTAAAATGTTTCGGGTCATATTTTGTGATAAAGCTGAAGTTTAAGTTTCCGTGATCGTGATAAACCGTTCCACCACCGGAAATTCTTCTAACAACATGAATATTATTTTCACGAACATATTCGTGATTAATTTCCTCAAGTGTGTTCTGGTTTTTCCCGATTATAATTGATGGTTCATTGATATAGAATAGTAAATATGTTTCACTTATATCAACATTGCGAAGACAATATTCTTCAAGGGCTAAGTTTAGGTATGGGTCGTGGTTATTTTTATTATCGATAAAAAGCATAAGACTCCGTTAGTTTTATTTAAGTCACCTTACGCAGATGTCATGCTGAATTCATTTCAGCATCTAAATATTATGGGAAAACAGATTCTGAAACAATTCGCCCTGGCGAACAGAATGACAAGTAGTCTTTTTTTTATGTCTTCTGCGTAAGGTCAGTTATTTGATTAAAATTAATTCAATTTGTGGATTCGATAAATATTCGCATCCATCTTTTGTAACAACAATTTCTTCTTCCATTGTTACAACACCATGTCCTTCAACAAAAAGTCGAGGTTCAATTGTATAGATTTGATTCTCCTCAATAGGAAGAAAAGGAAGATTACCGTATCGTTCCCAACGAGGGAAAAATCCGCCGCCGCCATCGTGCGCTGTTCTACCAAGCTGATGCCCAAGTCCGTGCTGATATTCGGCATATCCGTTTTCAACAATAAAATTTCTTGCAGCATCATCAACTTCACAACCTTTAATGCCTGGACGAACTACAGCTTTTGCTTTTTGAATTGCTGTTTTTAAAACATCAAAACCGCGTTGAACTTCAGTTGGAGCAGTATCTTCACCATCGCGAAGTATGTACCATGTTCTTTGCATATCGGAACAATAGCCGTTATACTTTACTCCGAAATCCATATTTATGATATGTCCTTTTTCAACTTTTCTATCGGTTGGACCTGCGTGAGCGCCTGCTGTATCGGGACCGGTAAAGACTGATGGGCAATGATCTTCGGCCCAAGCGAGACCGAGACCTCGAGCAAAAATTCTTCCTTTAACAAATTGTGCAATTTCGATTTCGGTTTTACCCGGTTTTATAAATTCAGTTGCCTCAACAAAAATTTCTTCTGTAAATCTGACAGCTTCTTTCATCGTTGCAATTTCGGTTGCTGATTTTCTTCCCCGAAGAGCCGCGATAATTTCTTCTGAAGTAACAAATCTTTTGATGAAAGAAGTTCCTTCAAGATGTTTTTGTAATATTAAAAATAATCCGTGAGTTAACCCATCTGCAAGGTTTGAGTTGATGGAATAATTAACTGCAATTTTTTTGGGGTCATGTTTTGTAAGATATTCAACAAGTGGTTCTTTAACTGATTGCAAATAACCGACTACATTTTCGTAAGTCCCGACTGTATTCATATTCGGAACTTCAAGCGAGCCGACAATAGCGGTTGTGTCGCCGTTTCTATTTATAAGAAAAGCAGATTGCCATGTTGCATTTGTTCCGACTACCATTTCCATGGCGGGGTCGCGCATTGTTCCGCTTTCACGAACGAATGTCATCCATAAATCAATCTCTTTTTCATTAAGTATTGATATAGCCTGCTGAATTTTTTCGGTTACTAAATTTGTACTCACATCAAACCTCTAATTTTCTTTTATGTAAATCTAAGTTATTTTGAGGAAAAATATTTGATATAAATCGACCTGATTTTTCTCTTATATATGTATCGAAAAAAATGTTTAAATAAGCCGAAGGAATGGAAATAACTTTTGGTTTATGAGTAAAGTTGATATTTTTCCGATTAGAAATAAACGATTGAGAAAAATATGAATTTAATTCTTTCTGATCCTGGAATTATGATGGGAAAACCGGTCATAAAAGGGACTCGCATAACAGTTGAAGTCATACTCGAAAAACTAAGCGCAGGCGAAACTATTGAACAAATTATAAAAGCACATAATGGTTTAACCAGAGAATCAGTTCTGGCAGCATTGGCTTTTACAAGAGAAGTTCTTCGTGCCGATGTGCTTTATCCATTGAATTAATAAAAACCTTTACCGTTATAAACACCAACTAAATAAGAATTAGACATCAATAAATTTTTAACCCGGCACTAATTCCCCCTCGATGTGACTTTCGACTTTTAATTAAATCTTTTTAGCATTTAACAGACATTGAAAATATTTTTTATTAAATTAGCTGAAAGAAAAACTTATCCACATTATTTTAATATCAGATGCATGACTACGGTATAATCAGAGAAATAGTTATTATCCTTGCGGTTTCACTCCCCATACTTTTTTTATTTAAGAAAGTAAACATACCAAGCATTATAGGCTTTCTAATTGCCGGTGTAATTATCGGTCCATTTGGTTTTAAGCTAATTGACGATACTTCAAAAATTGAAGTGATGGCGGAAATCGGTGTTATTCTATTAATGTTCACAATCGGACTTGAATTTTCAATCGAGAAATTAATCAAGATGAAAGACCTTCTTTTCTATACAGGAGGATTTCAAGTATTAGGAACAATCGCGGTTGCCGGAATTTTGTTTTATAGTTTTGGTGTAAGCATTAATCAAGCTATCTTTTTAGGAATGCTGATTTCACTATCAAGTACTGCAATAGTCTTGAAAATTCTTGTCGATAAAAATGATTTGAGTGCTCCTTATGGAAAAATATCATTGAGCATATTGATTTTTCAAGATCTGGCTATTGTTCCGATGCTGATTTTATTGCCCGTTCTTGGGGCTGAGGGAAATGTAAGTTTTTTGAATGTTATAATTCAGATGTTAATTTCCTTCGGTTTAGTTGCGGTTATTATTCTTCTTGCAAAATTCTTGATTCCAAAACTGCTTTTCCACATTGCCAATTTGAGAATACGTGAAGTATTTACGATTGGTATTTTATTGTTTGTCCTCGGCATTTCATACATGACGGAAATGGTCGGATTATCATTCAGTATAGGTGCTTTTATAGCGGGAATTATAATATCAGAATCAGAATTCAGTTACGAAATAGTTGCTGAAATTCTCCCGTTTAAAGATGCTTTTAATAGTCTGTTTTTCGTTTCGGTGGGATTATTATTAAATGTTCAATTTATTCTTGAAAATCCGGTTTTAGTTTTTCCAATTATTTTAGGCATAATAATAGTCAAAAGCGGTATTATCCTCTTGATAGTAAAAGCTATGAAGTATCCTGCAAGGGTAGGTATTATGGCAGGATTCAGTTTAGCACAAATCGGTGAATTCTCTTTTATCTTAGCACAAGCCGGAATGGGTTATGAATTAATCAGTAAAGATTTTTTTAACGCTTTCCTCGCAGCATCAATCTTTACAATGATATTAACTCCATTTATGATTCAGATTGCTCCATTTTTTGCATCAAAAGTTTCTTTCCTTGACGGGAAAAATGCCGTCTTAAACGAAGATGAAAATGATGCTGAAGAATCAACATTAAAAAATCATGTTGTGATTGTAGGATTTGGGTTAAACGGGAAAAATCTTGCAACCGTTTTGAAGGAGACCGGAATTCAATATATAGTTATTGAATTAAATCCCGAAACAGTACTTCGACAAAAATCGCTTGGCGAAAATATTCTTTATGGAGACAGCACTAAAAAAGAAATTCTTCATAAGACACACATCCAGGATGCCAAAGTTATAGTTTTTGCAATATCAGATCCAAGTTCAACACGAGCATCTCTTAAAGTGGTTAAGCAGATGAATCCCCATGTTTATGCGATTGTAAGAACCCGTTACATTAGTGAAATTGAGGATCTAATGAAACTTGGTGCCGATGAAGTTATACCTGAAGAATTTGAAACATCACTCCAGATATTCGGAAAAGTATTAACACAATATCATATTCCGCTAAACGTCATAGCAAAACAAACCGCTTTGTTGAGAGGTCAATCTTATAAAATGATGCGCCGCTCAGGAAATGAGGCACCACAATATTATCACCTTGATGAAATACTTGCACAAGGTTTAACCGACACATTTTTTGTTTCTGAAAATAATAAGTTTATCGGTAAAACATTGAAAGAAATTAATCTTCGGGCGGTTACCGATGCTACAATAATCGCGATTGTGCGTGGAAGTAAAACAATTTCAAATCCATCAGGAACCGAAAAAATATTTTATAATGATACAATCGTAATAACCGGAACCCACATGGCAGTTGATAAAGCATTCGATTATTTGGAAGATGAAAAGAGTTGAGTTAAAAATCACAAACCAAACTCCTTAATCGCAAATATTCCTAAACTCATTGTAAAGATAAATCCGATTGTTGTAATCACAATTATATTTCCCGCAAGCTTTTCATTTGAACCCATCGCCCCGGCCATGATAAAGCTGACCACTGCAGTCGGGCAGGCGAAAAGTATAAATAAAATCATTAAATCATTTCCTTTATAACCAAAATAGTAAGCTGCCAGAGTAAATGTTGCCGGATAAAAAACTATTTTCAATGCTGACGATAAAACAGCCGGAAGTGTTGAAGTTTTTACTGAATTCCAATTCAGCGAACCTCCAATTCCAATTAATGCAAGCGGCAACGAAATTGAAGCTATATAAGAAATCGTTTTCTCTACAAATTCATAAGGTCTAATTTCGAAATAAGAAACCGGAATCGAAAAAAAAACGGCAAGAATTAACGGGTTTGTAATTATATCTTTTAAACTCTTTGTAACAGAAATACTCCCTTCCTTTTTGAAAGGAAGATATAATGCAATTATTGCCAAAATATTATATAACGGAAGTAAAAACCCAAGTATTAACGCTGCTTTAGCTGCTCCCGCCGAACCGGAGACGTTTAATATTACCGCAAGTCCTACAATTGCAAAATTTCCTCTAAAACTTCCTTGAACAAATGCCCCCTTATTTCTTGAGTCATCAATATAAAGTTTAGAGAGGAAGAGGCTTATCAAAAATGAGATAAAAGTTGCAGCATATATAAACGAAATCATCCCGAAATCAATCGTATCGCTAATGCGTAAAATAGATAACTTTGAGAATATGAAAACGGGAAGGGCAATATTATAAACTAACTTTGACGAGATTTTTATAAATCCTTCATCTATAAAATTCCTGGTTCTTAAGAAAAGACCAAGTACAACTAAAATGAAAACAGGTGCAATTGTATTTGCCGAGAAAAGTAGATTATCCCACAAAATATTTTGTCCGTTAAAGTGATTTTTACTACACAAAGTTACATAATTTAAATTATTCGGGAATTAAATTTCTTATAGTTACTACATTATTCCGAACCACATACGTTATCACGTAAGACAAAATTAAACTTCTATCTGATTTTTTCGATAATAGCCTTGTATAACTATCTTTAAAATATGAAAGATGAAATGCTCGAGGATCAGAAAATCATTAGTGAAGAAATTAAGGATGTTGAAATAGTTGGAGGTACCGTACCTGAAGAAACTGAAATGCTTGAACGGGAACTCGGCAAATTTAATAAAGTCGGAAGAGATTATTTCCATGTTGAATTAAGACGGGATGTTGACCTCTTAGCGAGTATTAAAAACAGTTCAAGGTTCTATAGTTTTCAACTGCCAGCTAACTTAAATGAATTCTTTATGAAACATGAAGAATCGGCTTTGTATTGGATTTTCGAAACTCCACTTCTCAATTATCTTGAGGAGCATACCAAAAATCAACTCGGCACAAAAAGCGCAATTTATGATTATAAATTAATCAAAGATTATTTTTCAAAATGGGCTACTGCAAAACACGAAAACCAAAAGAAGATGCTCGCTAACTCTACAATGAGTTTATTGCGAAAAGAAGGGAACTCAGGTGTTATATTAAATTCCATATTTATGGCAATACTTTATGCATTTGAGCCATCATTGCAAAATCCGGTTAAAGCTGTTGATGAATTTAAGAAAGTAAAAGAGTCACCTGCTGGATCAAAAATGGCAGACAAATTTAAGACTGAATTATATTATTTGATGGAAGTTTATTCCGGCTTTGCTTATCTCTCAGTTTTCAATTATTACGATTCATCAATACATTTTTCAGAAGCCCTAAAACATAACCCTTATGGAATGACGGCGAAACTTTATCTCTCATTTACATCAATAAAAATGCAGCAGACAGAAATTGCCGGTTATCTTTTGAAAGAAATATACAGCTACGATTTGTATCGACTTAGCTTTGCAATTGAAAACAACAATGCGGCAATGTTTGTTTATTTCCTTCGCAATCCGATAATAAAAAATATTTTTTACTATTCGGCATTTGCCCTTCATACAAATACCATAATTGAAAAAGTGAATGAATCACCCGTTTCAGATTATTCGAAATTCATTAATCTAAGAGAAAAAATAAATTTATTGGAAAAACTTAGCCTTGATGAATATTATACTGAAGAGATAAAAAAGAATATCACATTTCTAACAAAAATGACGGGAAGTTCGGAGGAAACTAAACATCTTCTATTTATTGCTTCTTTAGAACATTTGAGAGAAAAGTTTAATAAAACACTCGAATTAATTGAAGGGGCAACTCAAGACAAATTTCATCTGGAGTATAAACCTAAATTAGATCTTTTTGATGCAAAGATTAGAGATAACGGTATGGTTATCGATCAATTTCTAAAAGAACTTCAGGACGCAAAAGACGAGCTTAAGGCAAAGTTAAAAGAGACAATTTCTAAACTCGAAAAAATTACCTTTGAAAATATTAGTGTGGTTGAAAATAGATTAAATAATCTTCATCTGGAAAAAGAATATGATCCTAATTTATCATTTCAAAATTCGATGACATATAATTTTATCATTGCATTAACTGTCTTTCTTATAGGTGGCTTTGCAGGCTATTCCAATAATTTAAGCAATACCTTTGGGGATTTTAACGGAACAATGGGGACGATTATATTTACGGGAATAAAATGGTCGATGTTAACTTTTGCAATCGGATTTTTAATTTCACTTGTCTTTTCTGGATTTGTGCTTTTAGAACGCTCCAATCAAAAACAGAGATTACTCCAGAAAATCAGCGCCTATAAAAATGAAAAAGACAGAAAAATTGAGTACGTTAAAAAAGAAGCCGAGATGAAAGAAAAATCCATTTCGGAAAATTTTAATGATAGAATTGAACTTCATAAAGCATCAATAGAAGACCTCAAACGACGCCGGGCTACAGATGAAATTGCTTTTAAGGAAGAAGCAGAATCTAAAATTAAACCGATAAGTGCAAGTCTAAAAAAGATTTTAGAAGAATCTTAAAATAAAATCAACTTTTGAGTTTTCACAAAATAAAGTTCAGAATTGATCTCGCAAAACCGATCGGAATGCGATTCAATATCTCATACAACCATTCACAAATCGATTATACCATTTATATCCACGAAAAAAACAATAATAGCATATTGGCTAATATTGGACAAGTAGTTGGGTGTTCAGCACAAAAAAAGTTAAAAGATCGCATTAATTTTCGTTTTAACTGGTACAAAAATTGATTATTACCTATAAACTAACATTATAAAGGAAAATAATGGTACTTGGTTATGCCACGGGTGTTTTTGATTTATTCCACATAGGGCATTTAAATTTATTAAAAAATGCAAAAGCAATTTGTGATAAATTAATAGTTGGTGTTACAACCGATGAGCTGATGCTAAAATATAAAAGCAAAAAAACAATCATTCCCTTTAATGAAAGATTTGAAATAGTAAGAAATATCAAGTTTGTAGATGCGGTAATACCTCAAGAAAGCATGAACAAATTTGAGGTTTGGCAAAAACTAAAATTTGATATAATGTTTGTTGGAGATGATTGGTTTCATACAGCAAAATGGGAAGATTTTGAAAGACAGTTTAACGAAGTTGGAGTTAGAATTGTCTACTTTCCATATACAAAAGGAACATCTTCAACTTTGATAAATAAAATATTAATGGAAGAAAGAGACCGAATAGAAATGCATCAACTCGATTATATTGAGCCAACGAATGTATAGTTTACATGCTCTTTCTTCGTTTCTTGCTTTCCGCTATGTTGTCGACGATGGATTGAGCTGGAAAGATGGAGTTAAACCGGTTTTACCAAAACTTAGTAAAAAAGATCAAAAGGGGGTTGCTTCTGCAGAGGAAGTAATTGATCATTTTACCACTCAGTTACAGATTGATAAGACAACCGGAATTTTGCTTAGCGCAGGAATTGACTCGGCGATTCTTGCTTCATTTTTACCTGCAGGTACAAGAGCTTATACTATACGGTTCATTGCTGAAGGGGCTATTGATGAAAGTAAAGGGGCATCTGTTTTTGCGGAAAAAATGAATTTAGCACATACAACTGTTGATGTTTTTTGGGATGATTATCTAAAATTTTCTGATGTTCTCATGAAGCACAAAAAATCTCCTTTGCATGCTATTGAAGTAGCTTTATATAAAGCTGCATTAACTGCTAAACAAGATGGAATTGATCAACTAATTGTTGGCAATGGTGCCGATAGCACTTTTGGCGGAATGGATAAACTACTTTCAAAGGATTGGAGTTATGAAGAGTTCAAGAAACGATATACTTTTGTAGAACCATCCGAAGTATTGAAAAATTTTGAAGATGTTGACCAGGTCTATAAGCCATATAAAAAGAACGATGGTATTGATGTCTCTCCATTCTTAAAAACAGTACATGGAATTGGAATTGTTCAAACATTCAATAATGCAATTGAAGCTGCCGGTTGTAGGGTTATAACACCTTATGAATCCCTATTTTTTAATGCACCTCTTGATATGGAAAGAATTCGAAATGGCGAATCAAAGTACATCTTACGGAAAGTTTTTGCGAGCTTGTTCCCAAATTACTCCATTCCGGAAAAAATCCCTTTCGCTAGACCAATGGATCAATGGCTGGCAAGTTGGGAAGGTCCAAAAAGATTCGAATTTTTAGATGACTTAGATATGAGCAAATTTACAGGAGATCAGAAATGGATAATTTACATCCTTGAAAGATTTATGAATTTATTTGACAGACATCAATGAATGTAGCAATTACTCAAACTTCATCATTATATCCGGAGATACCACCTTATAACCCGGGTGAGTTATATCCGGAATATAAACTGGAAAAGATTTCGATTGAACCGAATGAAGTATATGCAGCCGTAAGAGAAAACTTTTATCTACTGGGTTATGATAAAGAAAATTATGGGAAACCAAATTGGAATCCTTTAGGACACATAATTAAATCTGGCGATACAGTTTTTGTAAAACCAAATTTTGTTGATCATAAACACCGTTTTACAGATGATCTTTGGTCGGTTATAACTCATCCTTCCGTCATTAGAGCTGTTTGCGATTATGTGGTTATAGCCCTTCAGGGGAAAGGGAAAATTCTTATTGGAGACAATCCACACGCAGACGCTAAATTTGAAATCATTAAAGCAAAATGTCATTTAGATGAGATTTCAAATCTCTATAACAAGAATGAATTGATATGTGAGATAGTCGACTTAAGATATTGGCATGTACCTGATCTTAAGTACTATGGTTTTAAAGAGGGGCGAGTTGGTTTATCGGGCGATCCGCTGAATGCAAGTATTTTAAATGTTGGAAAGGAATCTCTTCTAACAAAACGATCAACAATTCTTTTTAGAGGAACTTATACAGACAGATTTGAAACTATAAAACATCACATATTTAACAAACACCGCTACGTTGTTTCTAATTCTATTATAAGCGCAAATGTTTATATCTCCATTCCTAAATTAAAATCTCACGCCAAAGTTGGGGCAACACTGAACATAAAAGGTCTTATTGGTACAATTGCCGACAAAAACGCTTTAGTTCATTGGTGCATTGGTTATCCACTCTTTGGTGGAGATGAATACCCTTCACCACAAAAAATTAGGGACTATTATAAGTTGTACTTCCAGCACCTGCTTCTGGATTTGCTGCCAAGCAGAGTTTATTTCTTTCTACGAAATTTTTTTAATAAGACGTGGATTGGAAAGTTGTATAATAGAATAATTGATACCGATTACCAAAAGGAAAGAATGCTTCGTGGAGCCTGGGAGGGGAATGATACTACCTGGCGAATGACCGTTGATGTATTTAACGCATTTGTTAAAGATTGTACAGGACTTCGTAAGAAAAACAATTGGCAATTCAAAACATTTTCTGTGGTTGATGGAATTATCGGAGGGGATACGGATGGTCCACATTTCCCTCATAAAGTTGATTCAAAAGTAATTGTCTCAGGAGAAGACTTATTAGAGGTAGATTCTGTATGTGCCCGTTTAATGGATTACAATATTGACTCAATAAAATATCTTAAGCATTTATTGAATTATTACAAAGTTTATTTGGATCGCATAATAATTTGCTCTACTCATTTTTCGTGTGAAAACTTTTTTGACAAAGACAAAAATTATTTAGGATTTAGACCACCATTTAGATGGCCCGGTTTGAGTTTGAGAAACCTAAATCCCGGAAAATCATTTTTACCGATTAAAAATATGGTTCTACCGTTAATAGTGTGAAAGTGATAAATTAGAGATATGGAAACGAAAGAATTATTTACCCGCATGTTACACCTCCCTGAAGAATGGGAAGTCTATGAAGTAACTTATGAAGAACCTCATCAACAGATACATCTAAAAATAAGATACTTAAAAAAAGAAGGCGTATGTAAAGCTACAGGTGAAATCTGTCCTATTTATGATTATCGTCCTGAAAGACAATGGAGGCATCTGGACTTGATGGGGTACAAAACCTATTTATACTGTTGTATCCCAAGAGTGAAAAACAGTTTGGGTGAGGTAAGCAGTATACCTGTTCCCTGGGCAAATGATGAAGAAAGACATACTCATGATTTTGAGAACTATGCAATCAAGTTATTACAAGCCACGCACAATCAAACAAAAGCCGGAGAGTTGCTAGATGTAAGCTATGAGAAAATAAACCGGGTTATGCACAATAGTGTTGAGCGGGGGTTGAGCAGACGAGAACTAAGTTCAGAAAAAATCATTAGCATAAACATAGATGAGAAGAGTTATAAAAAGGGACATAAATATGTAACGGTTATCAGCCAACAGGCAAGAAACAGAATCTTAGAGGTTGGCAAAGACAGAACGCTTGAAGCAACGGAAACCCTATTAAATACAACGTTTACCGAAGAACAAATGAGTTCAATAAAAGCCATATGCGTAGATATGTGGGATCCGTTCATGAGTGCAATAAAAAAAAGTGTCCGCAAGCTGAGATTGTCCATGACAAATTTCATGTGGTCAAGTATCTTAACAAAGGGATAGACGAAACCCGAAAAGAAGAAGTAAAAACCGAACCATTGCTGAAGAAAGCAAAGTACGTGATGTTGAAAAAATCAGAAAACTTGACCGATAAGCAAAGAGCAAGATTTATGGAAATAAACCAAGCAAATTTATTAACCTCAAGGGCTTGGAAGATGAGAGAAAATTTTATGGAGATCTTTGAAAAACAAACCACAGAGGAAGCGTCAGTATTTTTTGAGAGTTGGTATGAAAATGTCGTTAAGTCAAACATTGCACCGATGAAAAAAGCAGCTAAGACATTAAAGAATTACAAGCAAGGAATAATCAACATTATAAAATACGATCTCAATAATGCTCGAGCTGAGCGATTTAATGGTGCGATTCAAAAGTTAAACAGAGTTGCTCAAGGTTACAGAAATTATGATAATCTGAGGATCGCTATTCTCTTTTTCAACGGCAAGCTCAACCTCTTTTCACACTATTAACGGTAGAACCAAAAATATTAAACAAATTAGCTAAATGATTCTTGCCGGTAGATATGAATGGACTAATGGGAAAAAAGGTATGTATCAATGGATAAATCATTTTCGTATTTCTTTTTATTAATAAAGGTTATATAAATGGCAGATACTATAAAGAAAAACATTAAAGCTGCATTCTATTATTCAATGCCGTTTCAGTTACGAGTGCTTGAACCAATTGCATGTGAGTTCAGGGAAAATTTATTAAGTAATAATATTAAGGAAATTGAGGAATGGGGACCGGATTTTCTTTTCACTTCTGACGCAGCTCAAATTCCTAATCTTAGAAGTATGTGCGATTTAAATAATATTCAGATTGTTGGCTTACGTCACGGTGTTGCAAATAAATATATCCCAACTGAACGTGAGTACTCTCTGGCAGATTATGTTTGTGGAAGTACCTGGGATGAAATTGATTTTATTAAGTGCAATGTTTTGCCCCGCAAGAAATTTTTAATAACTGGTAATCCCTGGGTAGATGGTGTCTTCAAAATTCCAAAGAGAGCATTGAATGAACAAAATCCAACTGTACTTTTTGCCCCAACTTATAATCCGGAAGTCTCTGCCGCTGTTTTTTTAAAAGATGATCTTGTTAAGATTATTAGAAAAATTTACCCCAAAAGTAGAATCATTATCAAACCTCATCCGGCAATTTTGGATAACGATCACTTCTACGTTGCTGAACATAGAGAATTGTTCGAACAACTAGTTGCAACATGGAAGAAAAATGTGCAAGAGTATGAGGATGTTTTATTAGTAGAAGATAGTAGAAAATCCATAAGCGATTTTTATTCTGAAACTGATATCCTTATTTCCGATGGCTCTTCACTTGTTTTCGAGTTTATGGCATTAAATAGACCAATCCTTTTATATACAAGTGATAAAAAAATTAAAATATGGGAAAGTATTTATGACGAAAATGCTTTAGCTAATAATAGAAGAGATGTTGGTGCCGAATTTAAATCAAAAGAAGAATTTGAATATGTCATAAAAAATGCTTTTAAATTGCACAAGAACAAGCACAGTCAGTCTCAGGTAAAATTTAGCACAGAAATATTCGGTGACTTTACGGATGGCAATTCCTACAAACGTGTAGCAGAAGCAATTAAAAATATTAAATCGGTAACACCAAACAAAAACTCAACAAAATTGATAGCAATGTATCTTCCACAGTATCACCCCATACCGGAAAACGATATTGCATGGGGTAAAGGTTTCACTGAATGGACGAACGTTGCTAAAGCCAACCCGCTTTTTCCAGATCATTATCAACCACAACTACCATCTGAACTTGGTTTTTATGACCTGAGGTTAGATGAAGTCAGAAATGAACAAATAGAGATGGCCAAGCAATATGGTATTGCAGGTTTCTGCTACTATTACTACTGGTTTAATGGTAAGCAAGTTCTTGAAACACCTATAAAAAAATTACTTGCTAATAAATCTCTTGATTTTCCATTCTGTGTTTGTTGGGCAAATGAGAATTGGACAAGGAAATGGGATGGACATAACGACGACATAATATTCAAGCAAGAGCATAATGCTGAAGATGATATCAACTTTATTAGAAGTTTAATTCCCTATTTCAAAGATGAGCGATATATAAAAGTTAAGGAGAAGCCGCTTCTTTTAATCTATCGAACAGAGCTTTTTCCTGATATTAAACAAACTACAGAGAAATGGAGAGAGGAAGTAAGAAAAGCAGGGATTGAAGATCTTTATTTAGTGAGGGTAGAAAGTTTTGTAAAGAATGTGAATCCAGAAGATATTGGATTTGACGCTGCCTTTGAATTTGCTCCCGATTGGACAGCGATTGGAGGCAAAAGAGATTTGAGTGGAATCATGAATGATGATTTTAATGAGCTACATGTTTACGATTATAAAGTAATGATGCAGAATATGCTCTCAAGAAAAGAAGAAAATTATAAACTGTTCCGGGGTGTAACTCCTTCATGGGATAATACAGCGCGTCGGGGTAAAAACGCTACTGTTTTTGTGAACTCATCTCCAGGTTTGTATCAAGATTGGTTGCAAAAAATGATTGAACAAACAAAAACGATATTTGGAGAAGAAGAGCAGTTCGTTTTTATAAACGCATGGAACGAATGGGCTGAGGGAAATCATCTTGAACCCGATAATAGATATGGACGATCATATTTGGAAGCTACATTAAATGCTTTGAATGATAGCTGTATACTTTCAGAAATAAGTGAAAATATTCAATCAGAAAAAATTAAACATACTACTACGAAAAAACGAAACTGGCTCAACTTGATTGATAATCTTATCGAACAACAAAAATATTTTGATGTTTACTTTCTAATTCATAAGAATGCGAAAGAAAACACTCAAGATGACGTAATAAATAACTATAGTGTGCTTCTTCAGCAAAAAATTGAAACTAAAAGAAATGAAATAAAATGGGATGGTAAGAAAAGTCTTAGTGCTTTATTGAGAGCTGAAAAATTAATTGAAAAGCAAAAATATAGTGAAGCACAAAACAAGTTGTACGAAATCTTAAATATTGAGCTTGAAAATTTAGAAGCGCTCAATGACCTTTCGGTTATTAGTATACTTGAAAGTAATTATGAGTATGCTGAAGAACTAATTAATCTTGTACTTACCCTTGATTCAACCAATGAAATTGCGATAGGTAATTATTCTTATCTATTGGAAAATAATCTAATTCATACCCTTGACAAAGCAAATGCTAAAACTGAATATGAAAGGAAAATTGAGAAAGAAATAAAAATTTATGAAAACCAAGAAATCGTGCATAACCTTCCACAAAACCATCATATTTATACAAGCAAAGCATTGTCCAGCCCTCTCTTATCATTTACCGGTTTTTCAAACTATTTTGATTGGTGGGCAAATGAATTAGATATGTTAACACAAAAATTGTCAAGAAAAGTTTATGGTTTGTCAATAGGAAGTGGCAATGGTGATTCGGAAATAAATATACTTAACAGGGTTAAAAATAAACATCTTATTGAGTTCGTTGGAGTTGATATCAACCCAACCATGATTCAAAGGGCAAATGACTCGGCGAGAGCATTAGGCTTAAATTCACTTAGATTTATGGAAGGTGATTTTAATGATCTAAAGTTAGATAGAGATTATGACTTTTTCATCGCAAATCATTCGCTTCATCATGTTGTAGAACTTGAAAAGCTATTTAAAGTTATTGCTGATCATTCTTCCCGGAACATGATCTTTCTGATTAATGATATGATTGGACGCAATGGGCATGTTTTGTGGGATGGCACTAAAGAGGTTGTCGATTCAATATGGAACTTAATTGAACCCAAATATCGAATTAATGCTTATTCGAAACAAGTCGATGACTCAGTTCTTAATATTGATTGTAGCACTGAAGGATTCGAGGGAATTCGGGCTGAGGATATTCTACCTCTTCTAATAAGTAATTTCGATTTTGATATATACATACCTTTTTCATCAGTCATAAGTAGGTTTATAGATAGAGCGTATGGGCATAATTATGATATTAATACACAAAAAGATGTTGAGATAATTTCAGCAATAACTGATCTGGATTTGGAACTTCTCGCAAATTGTGAATTATCTGCAACGCAAGCATTTATTAAACTTGTTCCCAAAGGTTTTAATAATAGTATAAAATATGTCTATCAAACCCCTGAGCAGACAATCAATGCACGTAGTAAAAGGGTATTGGTGGATAGCTATTTACCCAAAATTAAATCGATTATGAGCAAATTGTAGCAATAGGGAGATGGATTCAAAAAAGTGAAGACTTTAATAATTAAACTCGGTGCATCCGGAGATGTGATAAGAACAACAACTTTGCTTCACATGCTTAATGGGCAAATTGATTGGATTACGAGTGATATAAATGCTCCTTTATTGAATGGGCTTTCGATGATCCATCGGGTAATAATGCAATCGACGGTAATGCGTACATCTTTTGATAATTATGATCTTGTTATAAATCTTGAAGATGATTTTGAAAGTGCCAAAATATTAAAGCATCTCAAATACAAAAATTTATTTGGTGCCTATTTAAACGATTCTGAAAAAATTGTTTATACAGATAGCTCTGCTGAGTGGTTTGATTTAAGTCTGATTAGCAAATATGGAATTGAGAGGGCGAATAAACTTAAGTTTCAAAATCAAAAATCTTTTCAAGATATTATTTTTAGGGGCTTAGGTTATAATTTCAATGGGGAACCATATTTTCTTCCCGTTACTCCAACAACAAAACTTTATGGTGATATTTGCCTGGCACCAAAAGCAGGTAAAGTTTGGCCAATGAAGAACTGGGCTTTTTATGACGAACTTGCCAATTACTTTGTAAATAAAGGGTTTATTGTTAATTATTTACCCCAGCGGTCTACGATGCTTGAGCATTTAAGTGATATTAAAAATCATCGAGTATTAATAAGCGGCGATAGCCTGCCAATGCACTTTGCTCTTGGAAGCGGTATACAATTAGTCACTCTTTTTATTTGCACAAGCCCTGCAGAAATATATGACTACGGTTTGATGAAAAAAATAGTTTCTAAAGATTTGGAAAAATACTGGTACCGAAGAGATTTTGATTCTTCTGCCGTTGAATCAATTCATCTTGATGAAGTATTGGAGACAACCAAACTATTACTAAACAATAGGACATCCTATGAATAATTATGAATTAAAAAACACTCTGCAAGATTTATTCAATAAAAACGAATATGAAAAAGCGATTCAATTATTAAATGAAACTCTAAATAACACTCCAAGCAATGAACTTAGGGAGGAAGCACTTTACCAGTTAGGAAGAATATACTTCTACAGAAAAGATTATCAAATCTCTCGGGACATTTTTCTTACGCTATTAAGTCTAAAACCTCATCACTATTATTCAAAAATATTTTTAGCCAAAATCCTCGTAGAGCAAGATCGTTATCATTCTGCTTTAAAAATGATTGAACAAGCTTATTTGGAAAAGAATAATCAAGATCAATTATATTTCTTGATTAAAGATGTAATTGAAAAAACAAGTCATGATGATGCCGAGATAAGAAACTCGGACTTTTGGGGAACCGGACTAATTGAAAAACCAGAAATTGGTTTCCCTTTGATTTCCATCATTATTCTCTGTTACAATAAAGTCGAGTTTACCGAAAAATGTCTCGCTTCATTATTTAAGAATACCAGTTACCCTAACTTTGAAACTATAGTTGTGGACAATGCATCAACAGATGACACTGCGGGTTTATTAGAAAGCTACGGGTCAAAGATTAAATTTATTCATTCATTTGAAAATACCGGTTTTGTCGGAGGAAATAATCTTGCACTCAAATATGCCGATGGAGACTATATTGTTTTTCTAAATAATGATACCGAAGTCCAACCATTCTGGCTTGAAAACTTGTATAAAACATTTATTTATTATTCTGATGCCGGTGCAGCAGGAGCTAAATTAGTTTATCCAAATGGTAAGCTTCAAGAAGCCGGTGGAGTTATTTTTAGTGATGCGAGTGGTTGGAATTACGGTAGAAATAATAATGCTCACGACTCCCAATACTCATATATGCGAGAAGTTGATTATTGCTCCGGTGCTGCATTAATGGTAAGAAAAAATTTACTTCTTAAATTGAATGGTTTTGATGAAAGATTTGCTCCGGCTTATTGTGAAGATACAGATCTTTGTTTTTCTGTTAGAAAACTTGGATATAAAGTTTACTACAATCCTTTTTCTACGGTTATACATTATGAAGGGGCAACCGCGGGGACAGACTTAAACTCTGGATTTAAAAGATATCAAGTTATTAACGGCAAAAAGTTTAAGGAAAAATGGGAGGATGAATTAACTAAACAATATCCAAACAATCCGAAATTGCACTATCTGTTTTCCGATAGGAAAAAAGGGAAAAGAGTATTATTAATTGACGATATACCTCCATTGCCAGACAGAGCCGCTGGAGCCCTTAGGCACCACCATACTCTTAATCAAATGATTACTCTTGGTTATAAAGTTACCTATGTTCATTTGATGGGAAAGCAATACTCTGATGAAAATGGGATTAAATATTTAAATGACTTTAAAATGAAAGGCGTTGAATTTGTTTGGTTTAATTATGAATACTGGTGGTCTTTTAGAGAAACTGAGCAAGCAAAAGAGTATATACAGACACTTATTAACTCCCTCGATTTGCCACATCGTCATTATGATTATGTTTATATAGCCTTTTGGTACATTGCAGAATATTTTATTGACTTAATCAAGGCTCAAATTCCAAATGTCCCCATACTTATTGATACGATGGATTTACATTTTGTTCGAGAACTCAGACAAGCCGAACTAAATAAAGATAAAAAACAGCTTCAACTCGCTCTTCAAAATAAAAAAAAGGAATTAACTGTTTATTCAAAAGCCGATTGTATTACAACTGTAACAGAAAAAGATAGAGTGGAATTGCAAAAAGAACTTCCAAATAAACCAATTTTTATTTTAACTGATGTGCATGATATTAAGGAGAATACACCAACATTTGGAGAAAGAAAAGATATAACTTTTGTTGGGAACTTTAATCATAATCCAAATGAAGACGCTGTTCTGTTTTTTGTAAAGAAAATATTTCCTCTCGTAAAAAAATCCATACCGGACTGTAAATTTTACGTGGTCGGAAATAACCCAACCACAAAAATAAAAGACTTAAAAGATGACGATATTATTGTAACCGGATATGTCCCTGATGTAAAAGAGTATTTGGACAAATGCAAAATAGAAGTTGTCCCTCTAAGATTTGGAGCAGGAAACAAAGGAAAGGTTGGAGAAGCGTTATCAAACGGACTTCCAATAGTAACAACAACTGTAGGCGCAGAAGGCATGGGAATTGAAAATGAAGTCCATGCTTTTGTTTCTGATGATCCAAAACAATTTGCTGAATATATTATTCGTCTCTATCAAAACGAGGAACTTTGGAATCAATTTTCTTTATCAGGAAAAAATTTGGTAGCTAATCAATATTCAAGTTCACTGATGAGAAAGCGGCTTGAGCATATCTATAGTTTCGATACAAAAAGTAGTCTGAAATCATACAGGGCGTTAAACTATTCATCAGTCCCAAAAGTTTCTATCATATTATTAGCGTTTAATCAATATGAGTATACTCTTAAATGTATTAGTAGTATAAAAGATACCGTTAAAGTTAATCATGAAATAATTATAATTGATAATGCTTCAACAGATGAAACGAGAGAAGCATTTAAAAACAAAATCAATTACGTTCGTTATTATCGAAACGAGAAAAATATTGGTTTTCCCGATGCAGTAAACCAGGGTATTAATTTATCATTAGGCGATTTTATTCTGGTATTAAATAACGATACAATTATTACCGAAAATCTTTTGGAAAGAATGATTGAAGTAATTGAGAGCGACACTAAAATCGGTATCGTTGGTCCAATCAGTAACGAAGTTAGCGGTTTACAAAAAGATAAAAACGCAAAGTATAAATCAATTGATGATATGCATAAATATGCAGCAAAAGTTGCAGAAGAAAACAAAGGGGAAATCCTTCAGTTCCCACGAGTTGCGTTTTTATGCACATTAATTAAAAAAGAAGTTATCGACAAAATCGGCGGTCTTGATGAACGATTTTCTCCCGGTAATTATGAGGATGATGACTTTTGCCTACGAGCACAGCTTGCCGGTTACAAAACTGTTATTGCTAAAGATGTTTTTATTCATCATTACGGTTCGAAAAGTTTTAAGGCAAATGGTAATGCAGCTTATCAAGAACGACTTGATATTAACCGTGCCAAATTTGTTGATAAATGGGGAGTAACCCCTGAAGAAATTTGGCTTGAAAACAAACAAGTAAAACCCCGTCAAATTTTTTATCCGATAAATAAAGATTTGTTCGCTCAATTGTTTGAACGTACCAATGTTCATATTGCCGATAATGAACTCGTTCTTGCTGAAGAAGCAATATCAAAAGCTATTGATAACTTTATTTCTGGAAATGGCAAAATTGAGAGAACTGAATTACTTGACCTTGCCGGAAATATCTCTCTTGCAAACGGTAATCCGAAAAAAGCTCAAGAATATTTTTCGTTAGAGTTAGATTTAATTCCTTCGTCTTCATCCGCTTGTCTTGGTTTAGGAAATGTGTTTATCACTTCTGAACAATACGATAGTGCAAAAACAATGCTTGAATGGGCTGTTAAAAATGATCAAACAAATGAAGTTGCAAAAAATAGATTAAGTGAAATCAATCAACTTCTCGATTATCCACCCAACCAAAATTCTTTGCTTGAAAACATCATTGATCAGGATCAAACAGAGTCACTGATACAAAACATCGTTGACCTCTTTGTTGCAGATCAGTATGATGCAGCAAGAAATATGGTAGAAGCCAATAATGAACAGATTACACAATACTTTGATAGCTTTGATAACGGAGCAGACAAAGCTGAATATTACAATATGAAGGGATTTATCTACTTATCGGTGGATAATAATGTAGCGCGTGAATGCTTTGAAAAAGCACTCGGTTTTAATCAGACTTCATCACAAGCATGTGTCGGTTTAGGCGAATTATTCTTTCTTGATAATCTGCTCAACGAAGCAAAAACTATGTATGAGTGGGGAGTATTCAATGATCCAACGAATCAACTTGCGGTTAACGGACTTGCAAAATTAAATGAACTACTCGGTTTAGAATCGGTTCATAATACCTTAGTAAAAGAAATTGTTTATGAAGATGTTTTTATGGAAGCGGCGGAGTTGTATAAAAAATCACAATTTCATGAAGCAATAGAATTAATTGAACAACATGAAAATAGTTTATCGGTTTTACTTGGTAACGGAGTTACGAACGTTGAACTCTCAACCCTTTTTAATCTTAAGGGATTTTGCCATCTCGGCTTAAGTGATGAAGAAAACGCTGAGATTGCTTTTGGAAAATCTATAAATATTAATCCGGAATCATCACAAGCATGTGCGGGAATAGGAGTTGTTTTCCTTTCACAAGGAAGAACTCAAGACGCAAAGACAATGCTTGAGTGGGCTTTAAAGAATGATAACACCAATGCCATTGCAAAATCAACACTTGCTAAAGTGAATGAAATGTTAGATCTCCCTTTGTATCATAATTCATTGATTGAAGTCGACTCATTCGAATCACTTTTTGTGCAAGCTTATAACTTTTTCAAAGTCTCAGAATTTGCATCAGTAATAAATTTAATTGAACAACACGAAGATGAATTTTCTAAAACTGTTGATAAAGGTACTTCAAGAGAAGACTTTGCTGCACTTCATAATCTTAAAGGTTTTTCTTATTTAAGCATGGGAAACGGTCACGAAGCGAGAAAGAGTTTCGAGAATGCTCTCAATGTAAATCCGGAATCATCTCAGGCTTGTGCAGGATTAGGAGAAATCTTTTTTATCGAAGATCAATTGGAAGAAGCAAAAATTATGTTTGAGCGGGGAGCTAAAAATGATCCTCAAAACAATTTTGCTGTTGAGTCACTTGCAAATGTTAACAAGTTACTTGGATATAGCACTGAACATTCATCTTTAGTTGAAGGCTGATGGGCACACTTACTCTTTCAATAATCGTTAAGAATGAAGCTCACCGGATGGGGGACTGTCTTCAATCAGTAAAAGAAATTGCTGATGAAATAGTAATTGTGGATACCGGTTCTACGGATAAAACAGTTGAAGTTGCAGAAAGTTTCGGAGCAAAAATATTTTATTTCGAATGGATAAAAGATTTTTCTGCTGCAAGAAATTTTGCACTTCGTAAATCTAACGGTGATTTGATTCTTTATCTTGATGCCGATGAAAAATTAACTCCCAAATCAGTAAAGGAAATAAAGCGGATAAAGCTAAAATCAGAAAGAGCCGGTTATAACTGTGTAGTAACAAATCTTGATTCTGAATATGGAAGAGATAATTCGATGTTGTATGTAAGACTATTTTCAAATTCAGATAATATTGAGTTTACTGGAAAAGTTCACGAGCAGATACTCCCATCACTTCTCGTAAATAATTATAAAATAATCGATACCAATATTGAAATAATTCATTCCGGTTATAACATCTCCACTAATGAAAAAAAAGTTAAAGCAGAGCGAAATCTGGAATTACTGCTTCATGAATATTCAACAAATAATTCTTCATACTATGCTTTTCAACTTGGGCTAACTTACCAGATATTAGAAAACGATATAGAATCAAAAAAGTATTTTGAGTTGGCACTATCGGACAAAAGGTTATCGAAAAACTTCAGAACACGTTGCCATTCTTCATTGGCAATTATTGAATTGAAGAGTCATAAAGTTGAAGCAGCAGAAATTAAGATTAAAGAGGCATTAACAGAAAATAAAGACGATGCATTCTCCAACTTTGCAGCATCAAAAATTTATTTAAGAAAATCCAATTTATCAACCTCAAAGCAATTCCTTGAAAAAGCAATTCGTCTGAATAATAAAACTAAATCAGATAAAGCTAATAGTGAGTTAATCGTAATTTTAAATGAAACTGAAATGTATATTCAAGCAGTTGCTTTAGCTAAAATCATTATTGATAAAAATTATTACATAACAAGCTGCCGCAAGTTAATAGATTCAGTATCAAACAAAGATGCAGCTAACACTCTTACTAAAATTGTAAATAACACTGCTTTGAATGATTCGGAAATAAATGGGTTTGTTCAGAATGCAGATAAAAATGTTTTCGAGATATGCTTACTTTTTCTTAATGATTATACTGAAATTTCTTCAAAAGGAATTTTGATAAAATTATTGTCCGGGAAATATCCTGAATCAATTAAACTTAAAACCATTCTTGCCAAACACTACACCACCATAAGTGATACAGCCTCAGCAATTCGACTTTATGAAGAGCTGAAGGAAATCACCACAAACGACCCCTCAATCTATTTTTATTTAATTTCACTTTACATAGCAGAAGGAAATCTTCACAAAGCGAAACATATCGTATCAGAAATTGAAGTTAAGTTTAGCCACATCTCCGAAGTTAAATCGCGGGTTATAATTCTAAAAGAAAAACTCCAAAAGTTTTTATAGATTATTCTTTGGGCTAAAGCCCGGGTGTTTTCTATCTGTATTTCCCACGTCATAAATGACGTGGTTAATGGAAGTGCGATGCGTTTGTTTGTGAATTACATGTTTTAATTATCACATTAAGGGATTTTTTATTATCTCATTAACTCCGTCCTTCAGGACGGAGATTAAAATAACAAGAGCTGGTCTGGCTTTAGCCAAAACAAGACATTGCTCTGATTGCCATAAAATCGGTTGGTACAATACCTAAGGAGTCTACTTACACTTTATGCCTCTAGAACAAAGCATATGATTTTAAATCTGTATTTTTTTACACCGTCCCATTATTTGCTGTAACACCAGCGTACAAACCCCGTCTAACCGACCCTCAGAAATTTTTTTTATTTTTTTCAAAAATGACTAAACTTTTTTTTTAACTTTCCGATAATGCTATTGAGAACAAAAAGTTCTCGAAAACAAACAAGCCAAGCAAGGATGCTTGGTAAAAAAAACAAAATATACATGGAGGTATATCATGGCTTTCTCAATTAACTCAAACGCTGGCGCTCAAGCAGTTTACAATGCTTTAGCAAAAACACAATCAACAACTCAAAAAGCTCAATTGAAATTAGCTACTGCTAAAAGAGTCAATTCTGCTTCGGACGACACATCAGGTTGGAACGTTGGTAAACAACTTGAAGCTGCTTCACGAAAAATGAAATCTCAGCTCTCCAACATCAGTTCTGCAAAAAACTTCTTGAACACCGCTGAAACCGCTCTTCAACAAGTTTATGACAAATTGAATCAAATCCAGTCAAAACAAGAAGATGCAACAGATCCATTGAAAGATGCAACAAGTCTTCAGAATGATGTTAAAACACTCGCTGATGAAATCAGCACAATTCTTGGCAATACCACAATTAACAGTACTGACTTATTAGCAAGCGCTTCAAATACTTTTGCTGCCGGTGCTTCTAATGTTACTATCAATATCGGTGCTCAGGCTGGAGATAATTCTACTGCACTCGCTGCTTTAAGTGCTGGTGATGCTGGTTCATTAACCCAATCAATTACTACTTTCCAAAGTAATATCAGAACAGCGATTACCTATATTGGTAACCAGAGTCAAGTTCTTGATTCAAGGGAAGAATTTATCACTGCTGCTATTGCAAATAATGATTCGGCAATTTCCTCAATATTTGATGCAGATGCTCTCGGTGAACAAATGGAAGCATCAAAAGGTCAGATTGGTACTCAGTTAGCTACCTCAATGATGGGACAAATGAATGCAGCTCCTCAACAATTGTTACAACTTTTCCGTTAATTGAAACTGCTTTAGCCCTCCCATTATAGGGAGGGCTTTCTTATCGAAAATGAGGTAAAAAAAATGTATGCAATGAATTCTAATTTGAACAATCAAAGAGCAAATCAATATCTAGTTAATGAGATACTTTCAGCTTCGCCGGAGCAGTTGATAATGAAGGTGTTTTCATTCGCCATACTAAATGTTCAAAAGAAAAATATGGTTAAAACTAATGAAGCTTTGCAAGTCTTAATAGATGCTCTTGACTTCGATAATCCGGCAGCAAAAGAAATTTGTATTGGTTTTTATAGAGTATATCGTTATTGCCAGGAACAAATGAGGCAAAAAAATTACGATATTGTGTTAAAAACATTAACTGAACTGAAAGACACCTGGGAATCAGCACTAAAGAATAGGTAGGACTCAATGGCTTATAATATGTTATCTATAGACGGAATTAACAGTTTCGTCAATGATTGGCAGACGAGTGAAACCAAAAAGAAAGTTGACCCTCTTACCAAGAAAAAGGAAAAATGGACTAAACTTCAAACAGCTTATACTACAATTGCTGACAAATTGGGTGCTCTTAAGGCTATTTCTTATACTTTACAGCAAACAGGAAACTCTTCAGCATTTTTATTAAAGAAAGCAGCATCTTCAAACACTACTTTTGCCGATATAACATCTACAAGCACGGCTCAACTTGGCTCACATTCTCTTAGAATTAATCAACTTGCTAAAAGTGATACTGTAATTTCGTTAGATCAAACTTCAACGGCTGATTCAACAACAATTTTGGCACCTGGAACTCATAGTATGGTTGTTACATCAGGAGACGGTAGCGGTGGAGTACTAACGAGCAATATTGATGTTGTTTTTGAAGAGTCCGATTTTACAGATGGTAAAATTTCCAACAAAAAAGTTATAGAAAAAATTCAGAGTGCTGTAAATTCAGATAAAGCTGTAGTTTTATCAAATTCAGTTACGGGGAGTACAGCAAGTGCCGGCTCTTTTAATATTGATCTGGGAGGAAAAGTTACTCAAATTGATTACACTTCCGGAGATTACAACACTGTTCTGGATAGCATCGCTTCGCAGATTAATGCAATAACTGGAATTACAGCAGAAAAAATTGTTGACGGAGCAAATTATCAACTAAAAATCACTGCTACAGATTCTTCAAAATATTTGAAAATAGATGGCGACACAAGCGGTATTTTATCAGAATTGAATATTTCTGCTGATAAGGTTATCGGAGGTGCCGGGTTATTAAATGCCTCTATTTTTTCTCCATCTGACTCACTTTCTCAACTTTCACTTGCCGCAAAAAAATCGGGAGAAGGCTACAAATTATTATCGATTGAAGATGTCAATGGTGGTCAGGCTTTAACCGGACTTGGTTTAAATTTGGGTAGTTCACGGAACTCATTTGTTCAGGATACAGGCGGAACAGATACTCCGGGATTTATCTACACCACTGATTTATTAAACGCTAAAATAGAATTCAATGGAATTAGTGTAGAAAGAAATTCTAATTCAATTTCAGATTTAATTGCGGGTTCAACTGTTAATTTAAAATCTCTTATGAAAGAAACCGATACAACGGTTAACCTAAGTGTTGCAAGTGATTCAGCAGCAGTAACTGAAAAAATACAAGATTATATTAAAAAATTAGATGAGATTTATATCTTCTTGAGAGAAAAATCCAAATCAACCAAAGACGAAGGAAGGGGCTTATTGGTTGGAGATACAACAGCGGATACATTATTACGTCTTTTTACATCTTCATCTGTTGGCGCTATTACCGGTTTAAATCCAAACGAACTTAATTCTTTATCAAAACTTGGAATAACCTTCAGTGTTGCTGATGGATTAACATTATCGGATGCCTCAAAACTTGAAAAGGCAATAAAGGAGTATCCGGAACAAGTTGAAGCAATATTTAATTCCGAAAATGGTGTGGCCAAAAAGATTTATTCAAGAATTGAATTATACATTAATGCTGAAGGCTATTTACACAAGACAAAAAGAAGCTTTGACAAATCTATTACTTATTTGGATGATAGAATAAAAATGATGGAAGAGAAGATAGATAAAAACACTTCCGATCTACGGTTAAGAAATATGAAATCAATGTCGCGTATGAATGCACTCTTGTCCAACCAGTCAACATTTATAATGAGTTCAGGATTCTATAGATAATGGAAGAGATTGAATTAAAAAATAGTGAATTAATGTTGATGCTCGATGATGTGATGAATTCATTTGAGAATCTTACTTTTGATAATTTTGATGATCAATTCCCTAAGATTCTTAATCAAATGGAGCTTGTCCATCATATTAAATCTGAATTGCTCGAAAACTATGGTATCGATAAATTAATAGAATTTGAACCGGAAGCCCATTCAAAAGCTAAAATTATTGAAGAACTATTTAATGAGACAGTCAAGATATTTTCCGAAGAAGATAAACGGATAAAACGTGAATTAGCTTCTTCAATGAATAAAAAAAAATTGAATGTTTATAACAGGTAAAACACTAAAGGTAAGAAACATTAAACGAGTCACTAAACTAATTCAAAAAAAATACGATAGTGTAGTACAAATGTATCAGAATAATTCAAACGAATTATTCGTTGAAATTAAATCCGGATGGAAAACAGCTAAATGTTAGAGGTTATATAATGGAGATCAAAGGTGTGGGATCAAACTTTTTTGTACCAAAAGAAGTGGCTAATCCCAAAGTGAAAAACAGTGAAATTACTGGTCCAAAAGATAAAGTAGAAATTTCTGAAATGGCAAAACAGATGCAGACGGAAAAAATCGAAATTAAAAATGAGAATCTTATCAGAGAGCGCATTGCAAATAAGTTTTATGACTCAGATGAAGTTATTAACCATGTTGCCGGTGCCATCCTAAAAGAGATCGAATAATAAAACCCTCTTAAAATATTTACATGAGTTTGTAGTTTTCCGTGTAAAAAGGTTATATTGAAATAAAAAAATAGGGGGTTTTTATTTCAGTATGATTAAAAAAGAAAAAATACAGGAAAACAAACTTCACATTTTAGGACGGCTCTCTGCCGGACTAATTCATGAAATTCGTAATCCCCTTTCTGTTATTAATCTTAATCTTGACTACATAAAAATCAATAAGGAAGAACTTAGTTCCGAAATTAATGAATGTATTAATGCCTGCCTTGAATCCTCCGATAGAATTAACCAATTAATTGAAAATTTTCTAGATTTCACTAAGAAGAATGAGTCTGTTGATGAATATGTATCTGTTAATGAAGTTACAGAAAATGCAGTCGGAATAATGCTTCCGAATTGCCGCAAATCAAATATCGAAATGCAAATGATTCTACAGGACGACCTGCCAAAAGTAAAATTTCAAAAACTAAAAATGTTGCAAGTAATACTTAATTTGTTGACTAATGCTATCGAAGCCTCAAATTTGGGTGGGAAGATTATTATTCGCACATACAAAAAAGAATTCAACAATGAATATTTTGTTATTTGGGAAATCGAAGATAACGGAATGGGAATAGAAGATTGTAATAGAGAAATAATCTTTGATGATTTTTTTACGAATAAGGAAACCGGAATCGGCATCGGATTAAGTGTCTGTAAAATGTTGTTGGATGAATATAATTCACAACTTGAATTTGAAAGTGAATTCGGTAAAGGTTCACGTTTCATTATTAAATTTATTATTTAGCGGCTAATCTTATTATGAATAGAAAAATTTTAATTATAGACGATGATGAATTGGTATGTGTCGCGCTTAAACGCGTACTTACTAAACTTAGTTACGATGCAGATTTTTGCCTCGATGGTGATGAAGCATCCGAGAGGATTATCGAATTCGAACCTGATATTATTCTTCTCGATATTTATCTCACTACACATAACGGACTTGAGTTATTAAAAGATTTTCAAAAACGGCATTTCAACATTCCGGTGATAATGATTACCGGTTACTCGGATGTGAAAATTGCCGTGAACGCAATGAAAACCGGGGCATTCGATTTTCTTTTAAAACCAATTGACCTTGATCAACTTCAACTCGCAATTGATAAAGCGCTGAATGTTGTTTATCTGAAAAACGAAGTTGACAGACTTCAACTCAGATTAAAGGAAGATGTATTAACGCGAGAGTTTTTCGGAACCGGAAATAAAATGCATCGTTTATTATCTTCAGTTGAAAAACTTGCTCGAAGTTCCGATACCACTATTCTTATTGAAGGAGAAAGCGGTACCGGAAAAGAAATGATTGCAAAATTTATTCATCAAAATAGTCCACGTAAAGATGCTCCTTTTATTCAAATAAATTGTTCAGCAATCCCGAAAGAACTTGCCGAAAGTGAATTCTTCGGGCATGAAAGAGGAGCCTTCACGGGAGCACTTCAAAAAACTAAACTCGGTAAATTTGAACTCGCTTCTAAAGGAACAATATTACTTGATGAGATTGGCGAATTATCACTTGATTTACAAGCGAAATTACTTCGAGTTCTTCAAGAAAAAAAATTCTTCCGGCTTGGCGGTGAAAAGGAAATTGCTATCGACGTTAGAATTTTAGCGGCTACTAATAGAAGTCTTGAAGAAGAAGTTAAGAATGGAAGATTTAGAGAAGATTTATATTATCGTTTGAATGTAGCAAATATTGTTGTACCTCCTTTACGAGAAAGGAAAGATGATATTCCGTTATTGGCATATTCATTCTTAAAAGAATTTTCACAAAAATTCGGAAAACAAATTAAAGGAATTGATGAAGGCGCACTTGAGTTATTAAAATCTTATTCATGGAAGGGTAATGTTCGGGAATTGCGTAACGTGCTTGAAAGAGCAATTATACTTCTTGAAGATGATGAATTAAAAGAGAAACATCTCCATTTCATGAAAACGCAGAATAGCATTCTTTCAAAAGATGATGATGAAAAGTTTGTGTTGAAAATTCCCCCCAAAGGTATTCCAATTGAAGTAGTACTTAAAACATTAATTCAGAAGACACTAAAAATTACAAATGGAAACCAGGTAAAAGCGGCTAAAGTATTGGGGCTTTCACGTTCTAAACTTCGTTACCGAATGGAACAACTTGGAATTGAAGTAACAAAAAATATTCAATAAAATTTTATAGTAAATACTTCACTTCTAATCGGATTAAATATTACCGGTTAAAAACGCTTTTCGTTTTTTCTCCGGAAATTTTTCGATTGCATATCTTAACATTGTTCTTGGCATCTTTTTATAATTTTCAGTTAAGAAAATTTCTAAACCGATAGGATCGTGCTTTCCTGCTTCACGCAGCATCCAACCAACCGCTTTATGCATTAAATCTTCTTTATCTTTCATAAGTAACAGTGCTAGTTGAAATGTTAAAGTCGATTCCTTCTGTTTAATAAATGCATAAGTTGATACCATTGCAATTCTACGTTCCCAAAGCATGGTGGATTTTGCCAGCTTAAAAAGAATTTCTGTCGGTTTATCAAGAAGATATTTACCTAATATTTTATACGCACTCGAATCTACAAGATCCCAGTTGTTAATGTATTTTGTATGAGCCAAATATTTATCTACAATTTCTTTTTTCTTCTCGATGGGAGATTTTTCGAAATGATGGGTTATAATAAATAACGCAATTAACCTTTCTTCATGAAACTTTGATTTCAGTAATGTAAAAGAATCATCTATGGAAAGCCCGCTAAACTTTTTAGCAAGACTTCTGGAAACCGGGACAGTAATCCCAAGAAAAATATCCCCTTCAGCATATTCACCCTTTCCCGTTTTAAAAAATCGTTGTAAAAATTTTGCTTTAGAGGGATTTTCTAAACTGTGAATCTCAGCTTTTACTTCTTTTATTCTTATTGATTTAGTTGACACAATTTTTCTCCTTAAAAAAAAGAGTAATGTTAGAACTACTCTATACATTACTCTAAATAATCTTTCAAAAATATTTTATAAGTGGACTTTATCCCATAAAGAAACTTAACATAATACCTGCAGCAACAGCACTACCGATAACACCTGCAACATTTGGCGCCATCGCGTGCATTAACAGATGGTTTGTTTTATCATATTGCAAACCTACCGTTTGAGAAACTCTTGCGCTATCAGGAACAGCAGAAACACCGGAGTTTCCTATCAACGGATTTATTTTATTTTCATCACTCAAAAAGAGATTCATCAATTTAGCGAATAAAATTCCACCTGTTGTTGCGATAACAAATGAAACTGCACCAAGCACAAAAATACCAATTGAAGCTGGAGTTAAGAATGTAGTCGCTTGTGTAGAAGCCCCTACAGTTAATCCGATAAGTATAGTTACTATATCTATTAATGCTCCTTTGGCAGTATCAGCAAGTCGTTTAGTTACTCCGCTTTCTTTTAGAAGATTTCCGAAGAATAACATCCCCAGCAAAGGGAGAGCACTTGGAGTAATAAAACATGTAAGTAACAATCCGATAATCGGGAACATAACTTTTTCAGTTTTAGAAACCGTTCTCGGTGGTTTCATTCTAATTCTTCTCTCTTTATCGTTAGTTAGCAATTTCATAATCGGCGGTTGAATTACCGGGACGAGTGCCATATACGAATATGCCGAAACTGCAATTGCTCCGACAAGTTCGGGAGCTAACTTTGATGAAAGAAAAATAGCCGTTGGTCCATCTGCACCGCCAATTATTGCTATTGCGGCGGCTTGTTCAGGAAGATATCCCAATGCGAGTGAAATTGTATAAGCACCAAAAATGCCAAGTTGAGCAGCAGCGCCAAGTAAGATTAATTTGGGATTGGATAAAAGCGTTGAAAAATCCGTCATTGCCCCAATGCCTAAAAATATTAGAGGTGGATAAATTCCCTTTGTTACACCAAAGTAGAGATAATTAAGAACACTGCCGGGTTCATAAATTCCGACCTGAAGCCCTGCCCCAAGATTAAACGGAATATTACCAATCAGCATTCCAAAACCAATTGGAATGAGTAGAAGAGGTTCGTAATCTTTTGCAATCGCGAGATAGATAAAAATAAGTGCTACAACAATCATTACAACATGACCTGCTGTAATATTTGCAAAAGCAGTGTAACTCATGAATTGCGTAAATCCATGAGAAATGAATTCAAAAAACTTCTCCATACTTAAACTCCGATCTCGATGAGAGTATCACCTTCAAGTACGGAATCTCCAACCTTAACTTTTAAAACTTTTACAATTCCTTCTTTATCTGCATTAATATTATTTTCCATTTTCATGGCTTCAAGAATAAGAAGTTTATCGCCAATTTTAACCGGGTCACCTTCTCTTACAAAAACATTCAGAATGGTTCCCGGGAGTGGTGATTTTATATGTCCAGCCCCTTTTTGTGCAGCCGGGCTGCTTGTTTTCGCCGTTGATGCGTGTGACTCAGTGGAAGGGGCTACCACTGCCCGCACCAACTTTGGTGTTTTAGTTTGCTGAAGTTTCTTATCAACTTCAACTTTGTAGGTTGTTCCGTTTACTTCTATTTCTGCAAGATTATCTTCGACATTCATAATTTCGACGTCGTACTCATTGCCTTGTATAGTAAATTTAAATTTTTTCATTTTTACAATTCCTTATGATCTTGGATGTTGACGTAAACTATATATTTTCGAACTCCATGGTGAATAAGTTCGCGCCACTTTATTAATCGTTAATACTAAACTTTCCTGATCGTGCTGTTCTTGGGAGTAGAGATATAGAGCCATTGCAATTGCTGCATTAACCTCACCAGTGTGAACGTCTTCTTTTATATCTGCTGTTAATATTTCTCCTTTTCGCCTCTGTTTTATTCTTCTCAGATAATTAAGAACTTTAATCAAATTTTTAAATGCGATAAAAAGAAGAAATAAAGAAGCAAAGACAACCAACATCCCGATCACTGTTAGACCGACACCATTGGGGTCAATACTTTCAAAAAGATGTGCATTTTTCTGAACCGTTTTGGTTGCAGCCGCAGTGTCAAATACTGCGACTGTGTCAATTATTTGTGAATACATTTAATTTTCTTCCTCCTTTATAATGGAATGTTAGCATGTTTTTTAGGTGGAAGAGTATCTTTTTTAGTTGCCAAAGATTGCAATGCTCTTATAACTCTGAACCGTGTATTACGTGGTTCAATTACGTCATCGATATAGCCATATTTTGCGGCAACATAAGGAGATGCGAATTTGTTGCGGTATTCTTCTTCTTTTTCTGCTAAGAATTTTACACGTTCATGAGGATCGGTTATTGCGCTTAATTCCTTATTGTGAAGAATTTCAATCGCTCCTTTTGGACCCATTACAGCAATCTCGGCACTTGGCCAAGCGTAGTTTATATCACCACGTAAATGTTTAGAACCCATAACATCGTATGCTCCACCATAAGCTTTTCTTAAAATGATGGTGATTTTAGGAACAGTAGCTTCACCATAAGCAAAAAGAAGTTTTGCACCATGTATAATAATTCCACCATATTCTTGTGCCGTACCCGGGAGAAATCCGGGAACATCAACGAAGGTAACAATCGGGATATTAAAAGCATCACAGAATCTGACGAAACGAGCTGCCTTTCTTGATGAGTTAATATCTAAAACTCCGGCGAGATAGTTCGGTTGATTAGCCACTATACCAACCGGCTGCCCATTAAAACGGGCGTAACCTGTTACGATGTTGGGAGCAAAATTTCTTTGTACTTCGAAAAATTCATGATAATCCACAACCGCATGAATTACATCTTTAACATCGTAAGGTTTGTTGTTACTTTCAGGAATGATTTGATTTAAATGATCTTCCAATCTGTTAATAGGATCATCACACGGTTGAATTGGCGGATCCTCTAAATTATTTTGCGGTAGATAACTTAATAATTTTCTAATTAGAAGAATTCCTTCGTTTTCATCTTCAGCAACAAAGTGAGTGACGCCCGACTTTGTTCCATGTACATAAGCACCACCGAGTTCTTCATCGGTTACAGTCTCACCTGTTACAGTTTTTACTACTTTGGGTCCGGTTACAAACATATAGCTTGTATTTTTGGTCATTATAGTAAAATCGGTCAATGCCGGAGAATAAACCGCTCCACCTGCACACGGACCGAAGATTGCGGAGATTTGTGGAATGACACCGGATGCGATAATATTTCTCTCGAAAATATCCGCATAACCTCCTAAACTCTTTACGCCTTCTTGAATACGAGCACCACCACTATCATTTATTCCGATTACAGGGGCGCCAACTTTTAATGCTTTATCCATCACTTTACAAATCTTCTGGGCATACATTTCAGAAAGCGAGCCTCCGAAAACTGTAAAATCCTGTGAAAAGATATAAACTAATCTTCCATCAATTGTACCATATCCGGTAACAACTCCGTCAGAAAGATATGCTTGAGATTCCAGCCCGAAGTCAATGCAGCGGTGAGAAACGAACATATCGAATTCTTCAAAACTTCCTTCATCAAGTAGAAGGTCTATTCTTTCCCTGGCTGTAAGTTTCCCTTTTTTATGTTGAGTTTCAATTCTTTTCTCTCCGCCTCCCATACGTGCCTGTTTGCGAAGGTCCATTAACTCTTTAATTCTATCGTTCATCATTTTGATATTTCCTTAAGTAATTATTCTACTGAAAATTTTAAAATTATTCTTGCGGTTTTTCACAAAGTTCTGTTAGTACTCCGTGTGTGAATTTGGGATGTAGAAATGCTATGTTTAAGCCTTCTGCTCCTTTACGTGGTTGTTTGTCAATCAGTTGAATTCCTTTAGATTCAACTTCAGGTAAAACATTTTCTAATCCATTTACAGCAAATGCTAAGTGATGTATTCCTTCCCCTTTTTTCTCGATGAACTTTGCAATGGGTCCCTCGGGAGAAGTAGATTCAAGTAATTCTATTTTTGTTTGTCCTACTTGAAAAAAAGCTGTTTTAACTTTTTGATCAAATACGTCTTCAACTTTGTAACATTTCATTCCGAAAACAGTTTCATAATAATTGATTGACTCTTCTAAATTATTCACTGCTATTCCAATATGTTCTATATGTGTTGGTATCATTTTATTCCTTAACTAAGATTTAAGTTTTAATAGTTTTCGATAAAAATTATATAACGACGGTTTCTTTGTACTCACCAAAAACCGATCGGAGTGTGTTGCAAATTTCACCTACACCTGCATAAACTTTAACCGCATCAATAATAGGGGGCATAAGATTCTGTTCTCCTTGAGCCGCTTCTTTTAAAGTCAAAAGTTTAGCTTTCACTTCATCGTTACTTCGTTGAGCCCTCACTTGATTTAAAAATTTAATCTGCTCTTCTTGAACTTTCATATCAATACGAAGAAGGTTTTTATGTTCTTCTTCTTTCATCTTAAATTTATTTACACCGACTATTATTTGTTTGTTAGCCTCAACTTCTTTTTCAAATTGATAAGACGCTTGTTGAATTTCGAGTTGGATATAACCGGCTTCAATTGCGGGGACAACTCCCCCCATAGAATCAATCTTATCAATATATTCAACAGCTTTTTGTTCAATTAAATCAGTCATAGATTCAACATAGTAAGCACCCGCAAGTGGATCAACAGTATTTGTAACTCCGCTTTCGTGAGCAACAATTTGTTGAGTTCTTAAAGCAATCATTACCGATTCTTCTGTTGGTAGCGCAAGAGCTTCATCGCGTGAATTTGTATGAAGGGATTGAGTTCCACCAAGTACCGCCGCTAATGTTTGAATAGTTACGCGGACAATATTATTGTCAACTTGTTGCGCTGTTAATGTTGAACCTGCTGTTTGTGAATGAAAACGGAGCATCCAAGAACGTGGATCTTTTGCTCCAAATCGCTCCTTCATAATTTTTGCCCAGAGGCGCCGAGCGGCTCTAAACTTTGCAACTTCTTCAAGTAAATCATTATGAGAATTGAAAAAGAAGGAAAGACGCCCTGCAAATTTATCAATATCAAGTCCGGCTTTAATTGCTGCGTCAACATAAGCGATTCCATTTGCGAGAGTGAATCCGACTTCCTGTGCTGCAGTAGAACCTGCCTCACGAATATGATAACCGGAAATCGATATAGTATTCCATTTCGGAATCTCTTTCGAACAATATTCGAAAATGTTAGTTATTAATCGCATCGAAGGTTTTGGTGGAAAAATGTAAGTTCCGCGGGCGATGTATTCTTTTAAAATATCATTCTGAATTGTTCCGCTGATTTGAGCTTTTGAAACACCATTTTTTTCCGCAACTGCAATGTATAATGCAAGCAATACTGAGGCGGGAGCATTAATTGTCATTGAAGTAGAAACTTTATCGAGTGGAATCTGATTGAACAATATTTCCATATCGGCTAATGTATCAATTGCAACACCAACTTTTCCTACTTCGCCATAAGCCATGGGATCATCGCTATCGTAACCGATTTGTGTTGGTAAATCGAATGCAACTGATAAACCCATCTGTCCCTGTCCGAGCAGATATCTATATCTTTCATTAGATTCTTTTGCTGTTCCAAATCCGGCGTACTGGCGCATTGTCCAAAATTTACCTCTATACATTGTAGGTTGAACACCTCTTGTATACGGATACTCACCGGGGAAACCGATTGATTCATTATAATCTTGTTTGATGTCTGTGGGAGTGTAGAGTGGTTTAACCGGAGTAAATGAGATAGTTGTGAATTCTTCCTGTCGTTCAGGATTTTTAGCTAAAGATTTTTTATATGTTTTTTCGTCCCAATTATTATAGGCGTCCTGTACTTTATTTTTTAAGTCTTCTATTGATGACATTTGTTCCTCAAAGTTATGATGCCGACGTTTGCAAAAAATATGCCCGAAAGATATTGCTCTAAATCATTTAATTACAGTTTTTTTTGCAAGGTTATTTAAATTTGTCGTTAATTAGAATAAGTTTTGCAATTCTAAGAATGATAACTTGTGCTGAATTAACCCAATGCAAAATCACAATTTATTTGCCGTTTCGCAAATGTTGCTGTTTACGTTGCAAAGTTCGTTCACTGATTTTCAATATATCAGCTGCCTTTACTTTATTTCCTTCACAGAAATTGACAACCTTTTGAATATGATTTTTTTCAGCTTCTTCAAGACTTATAATTTCATCAGTTAAAGTTTTTTGATTTAAGGGGGGAAATTCAACATTCGCAATTTCAGAAATAATTGATTGACTTGAAGTTGCAACCGCATTAAAGATTATATTTTCCAATTCTCTAATGTTACCGGGGAAATCATAATTGAGAAGTGTATTGGTTAATCGTTCACTAAGTGAAGTTACTTTTTTAGAATATGTATCATTCGCTTTTTGTATAAAGTATTTTGTTAGAAGTTGAATGTCTTCGATACGTTTACGTAATGGAGGAAGTGATAAGAACCCACGTGTTAAACGATAGTAAAGATCCAAACGAAATTCTTTTTTGTTTGCAGCTTCAAGTAGATTTCGATTTGTTGCAGCTAAAATTCGTGTATTTAATTTAATTGGATTTGAATTACCGACTTTATAAATCTCATTATACTGAAGTACTCGCAAAAGTTTCCCCTGGAGTTCTTTTGGCAGTTCACCAATTTCATCAAGAAAAAGTGTTCCTTCATTGGCAGCTTCAAAAAAGCCTGCTTTATCTGAAGAAGCACCTGTAAAAGCCCCTTTATCATGTCCGAACAATTCACTTTCAAAAAGAGTAGAAGATAATGAAGCGACATTAACAGCAATAAAGGGTTTACTTTTTCTGGGGGAAAGATCATGGATTTTTCTCGCAATCAAATCTTTACCGGTTCCGGTTTCTCCCATAATTAGTACTGTTTCATTTGTGGGGGCAAAGATATTTACAAGATCAAAAACTTTATACATTAATTGGGATTTTGTTATTATCTCTGTGAACTCGTCATAAACTGTTGTATCTGAAGATGATAAATTGCGGAGTGAATCTCTCTCTTTTTGAATTAGTCTTTTCTCAATTCCCCTTTTAATTGTAAGAAAAAGTCTTTCAAGATCTGGCGGCTTTACGATATATTCATAAGCTCCAAGTTTGATTGCTTTTAAGGCTGAGTCCACGGTATCATTTGCTGTAAGCATAATAACGGGAATCTCGGGAAAATGTTGTGTTATCTGCTCAAGCAAAACGAGTCCGCTCATTTGAGGCATTGAAATATCAAGTAGTATGCAGTCAAATTGCTTCTTCTTCAGCATTGATAAAGACAAACCTGGATCGGATTCGATTTCAACATTGGTATAACCTTCATCCCAAAGTAATCTTCTTAAGGAACGAAGAAAAGATATTTCATCATCGATTAATAAAATTGCTGAATTTTTCATTTAACAAACTCCTTAGGAAATTGAAGCGATACAGTTGTTCCATTGTTTAATTCAGTTTTAATTGAAAGGATGAATCCCATATTTTCCATGATACTTTTCGATACCGATAAACCTAATCCGGTTCCGCCACTGTTTGTTTTTGTTGTGAAGAATGGATCGAAAATTTTATTCAGAGTTTCCTCATCCATACCGCATCCGTTATCTGTAATTGAATATATAACATTTCCATCATCATTAGTATTACAATCAATAATGATTTTTCCGTTTATCGTTTCAACTGCGTCAATTGCATTTGTAATTATATTTATCAATACTTGTCCGGTTTTCTGTTTATTGCCAAATATTAAAAAAGACTCATCAATATTACTTTTTATTTGAATGTTTTTCTTCACAATTTGATGACGAATAAGACGTAAAGTTGAATCGGTAATCTCCTTTAGAGAAAAGGACATTCGCTCATGTTCCGGCTCTATTTTTGCAAAATTCTTTAAATCGTTAACAATATTGATTATTCTATTGCTTCCTTCACTTAGGTCTTTCAATAAATCATTAATTTCCTGTTTGAAGAGATCATACTTTAAATTTCCGATTTTAAAATCATCATCATTTTTTGCAATTAAGTCAAGATTAGGAAAAATTTCTTTCAAAGATTTTTCAATATAAGTAAGATTAAAAGAGATAAAAGAAATCGGATTATTTATTTCATGGGCAACACCCGAAACAAGTAGTCCGAGTGATGCAAGTTTATCTGCTTGTTGAATAAGAAGTTGTTGTTCTTTGGCTTGTGCTTCAAGATTTTTTATGTCGGTTATATCGGTGAATCGTAAAAGTATAAAACTATTTTCTTTTAATTTAACCGGTGAGGAGAGCAGATTAATCAGCAGTCTCTCACCATTTTTCTGTATTGCTTGTAATTCAACCGGACCGATAATTCTATCAAAACCATACTCGCGAATTTGATTTACAGTTGTAGAATCACTTTTAATTACTGACGAAAACAAATCTCTCTGTTTTAAATCATCTTCATCAAAACCAAACTGAATTGAAAATTTTCTATTAAAGCTTACGGGATAAAAATCTTTGTCAACTATTACAAAAGCGTCAGCGGAGGCTTCAAATATAGTTTTGTAGAAGAGTTCACTTTCGCGTAATGCTTTGTCTGTAACACGCTTTGTAGCGATAACCTTGTTAATACGGTTTGCAAAACTACTTAGTTCATCATTCCCTTGAAGTGAAATTGTTACATCGTAGTCATCATTATCGGCAAGATATTGAAATTGAGTTTCAAGTTGACGAATTCTCGAAAACACACTCACCTGCAGAAAGAGTACAATTATAGTTGCGAATAACAACCCTAACAATATGATTAGAGCGATAATTGCAGGCAGATCAATAGCGGTAAATTGAGTTTGGTTTGAAGAATGATAAAACAGAGATAGGACAAGGTATATAATACCTATTCCCAATGATGCGGCAATTGCCGAAATTAATAATGTTTTTTTTATAAGCGACAAGAAAACTCTTTCTTGAATTCATATTCACCCGAAAATTACTAAAGTTTTCGCTATTTTTGTGATAAAGATTTCGAACGGTTTCATCTATTTTTAATATCAGGTTAAGAAAAAGTATTTTGAAGTTGAGGAACATATTGAAAAATATACATAAAATGATTGTTGTGGGGGACAAAATCCTCGTCAAGCCTGTTGAAGCTAATGATAAAACTTCAAGTGGATTATTTCTTCCCCCAGGTGTTCATGAAAAAGAAAAAGTTCAAAGTGGTTATGTTTTAAAATCGGGTCCCGGTTATCCCATTGCAAATCAAACTGAAGATGAGCCATGGAAGGAAACAAAAGACCCAGTTAAATATATTCCATTACAAGCTAAAGAGGGGGATCTTGCTATTTTCCTCAGAAGCAATGCTTTTGAAATTGAATATGAAGGACAAAAACTTTTAATCGTTCCGCAATCTGCAGTTTTATTATTGATCCGTGAGGATTTCCCGGGTTATTAATAAAGAAACAAATTATTAATTCACCTTAAGCACTCAGTGGTTTCTTTGTGTCTTTGAGACTTAGAGGCAAAAAAAAAGAAGCCAAATTTCGCCACCAAGGCACAAAATCACCAAGTTGTTCACAGGGAAATTCATTAAAACAAATCTATACGTAAGGTGACTTATTAAAATAATTATAACAACTCAACTGCCTCTTCAACCGCAGTTAAAAGTGAATCATCTTTTACAAGTTTCAGAACGCTCATTAAATCGTAATGAAGTATTCTATCTTCATTTAATGGTTTGACCACTTCTCTTATTTTATGGTATGCTTTTGCTGTTCCAATTCCTGGTTTAAGAGGTTTAAGAAACTCCAAACCCTGTGCTGCAGCCATTAATTCAATAGCAAGAACATTTTCAAGATTGTTTAAAATTTTATAACACTTTTGTGCTGCGATTGAACCCATAGAATTATGATCTTCCTGATTTGCAGAAGTCGGGATTGAATCAACACTTGCCGGATGAGCCAATACTTTATTTTCAGAAACTAAACTTGCGGCTGTGTATTGAGCTATCATCATTCCACTATTTAATCCGCCTTTAGAAGTTAAGAAGCGAGGCAAGCCTTGATTTAATGCACCATTTACAAGTCTTTCAATTCTTCTTTCGCTGACATTTGCAAGTTCAGATAATGCGATTCCCATAAAATCCATTGCAAGTGCCATCGGTTGCCCGTGAAAATTTCCTCCTTCAAGATGTTCTTCAGTATCTGCAAAAATTAACGGATTATCATTCGCAGAATTAATTTCAATTGCTACTCTTGAATTGACATATTCAATTGCATCTCGAGAAGCACCATGAATTTGCGGAATACATCTAATCGAATAAGCGTCCTGCACGCGTGGATCGCCGCTTCTATGAGATTCTCTTATTTCACTCCCATTTATCATACTAAGTAAGTTCTTTGCTGTTTTTGATTGTCCTTGATAAACACGAAGGTTATGAATTCTCTCATCAAATGCACGATCAGTTGAGCGAAGTGCTTCGTGACTTAATGATGCTGCTATATCGGCAACTTTATTCAATCTTATTCCCCTTGCTGTAATGTATGACGCAAATGCAGTCATCATTTGAGTGCCGTTTATTAAGGCTAATCCTTCCTTTGCTTTAAGTCGAACCGGACTTAAACCTACTTTCTTGAAAATTGATTTTACATCAAAAACTTTTTCTTTCTCTTTATTATCGAATAAAGATTTTTTGAAATAGTTTACTTTTCCTTTTCCGATAAGCGCAAGAACAAGGTGAGATAGCTGAACTAAATCACCGCTTGAACCAACGGAACCTTGAGATGGAATCACCGGAATAATATTATGATTCATCATTTCGACTAACGTTTGCATGGTTGAAAGCCTTATTCCGGAGTGTCCTTTTGCAAGCGCATTCACACGCAGGAGCATCATAATTTTTACAATGAAATGCGGAAGTGGTTCTCCACATCCGACAGCATGGCTTACAATTAAATTTTCCTGAAGTTGCTCTATATCTTTTTTACTGATAGAAACATTACTGAATTCACCAAAACCTGTGGTTACGCCATAAATAATTTTCTCTTCATCAACCCATTTTTCAATTAATGCTCTCGATTTATTAATTTTTTTTATTGCTTCTTTATCAATTTGGACTAATCTGTTTTGATGAACAAAACTATATATATCTTCAACTGACAAGCTATTACCGCTTAGTTTTAGAATCTTATTTGACATTTAAAATCTTTCTGATTTTTTGAAGGTTTTCAGCATTTGTTTTTATTTGAATTGTTACGAATTTAGTTCCGTATTTGATCGATGAAACTTCGGCAAGGCTGTGAATAAAGGCTAAAGACTTTGTTTCCTCAATTCGAAGTTTAATTTTATCTTCAATAAAATTAGCCGATATCTTTTCAATAATCTTCTCATTTAGTTTATAAATATTTATCCCTCTAACTGCAGAGATTAGAACCGAATCAGGGTACTTATTCAGTAGGAAACTCAATTTATCACGTTCGGTAATCAAATCTATTTTATTAAAGACTTTAATAATTGTTTTCTTTTCACATTTAAGTTCGGCTAATGTTTCATCAACCACACGAAGATGGTCATCATAAAAAGGATGTGAAGCATCAATAAGATGAAGAATTATATCGGCATCACGTATTTCATTTAAAGTACTTTTAAAAGAAGCCACAAGATGATGCGGAAGTTTCCTGATAAATCCGACCGTATCACTTATTAAAATTGTTTTTCCGTTTGATGTTTCAAGTGAACGTGTAGTTGAATCAAGTGTAGCAAAGAGTTTATCTTCGGCAAGATTTCCTGCTTTTGTAAGAAGATTAAAGAGAGTTGATTTACCTGCATTTGTGTAGCCAGCAATACCGACCCTTATAGTCTCCTTTCTTTTCTGAATTTGCGTTTCACGCTGTTGTTCAATTTTCCCGAGTTTTTCTTTAAGCATTGCAATTCTTGTTCGAATCATTCGTCTGTCAGTTTCAATCTGTGTTTCACCAGGACCTTTAGTTCCAATTCCACCGAACTGTTTGGAAAGGTGAGTCCATGCTCTAGTTAATCTTGGCAGCATATATTGAAGTTGAGCAAGTTCAACCTGAGTTTTTGCTTCTTTGGTTTTTGCGCGAGATGCAAAAATGTCAAGTATCAATCCGCTTCTATCAATAACTTTTCGTTCGAAAATTTTTTCAAGATTACGTACTTGTACCGCCGAAAGATCATCATCGCAAATGACAATCTGAATATCATTCATCTCGATTAGTTGTTTAATTTCTTCGGCTTTCCCTTTCCCGACGTAGTAAGCAACATCAACAGCATGACGGTCCTGGGTGATTTTTACAATTGTATCGGCTCCTGCAGTATTGGCTAGTTCCTCAAGTTCATTAATGTGTTCTATGACGGTTTCTTTAGAAAGGTCTTTTGTTCTGACGGAAACAAGTATAGCCCGTTCCGTTATTGTGTTTTTTATTTCAATCATTTATAGGAATGCACTCCATAATATTGTTTATTAAGTTAAGAAAATAAATCCATTAACTTCTATTCAAAAATATCAATTCCGAAATTGAAAAACTAAAAGGTAAGTTAATAAAAAAGGGACCGAAACTTTTACATCCCGGCCCCTTGATGAGGCTACTAAGTTATTGAACAAAATTATATTCGAATATATGTTCCTAACTACAACTTATATCAATTATTTATTCTGCTTCCTTTACATAAGGTGGAGTTGAAAGAACAGATTTACCTGCAATGTAGCCGGTAGTCCATGCGGCTTGGAAGTTAAACCCACCTGTCAAGCCATCAATATCTAGTACTTCACCGGCGAAAAATAGACCGGGGTAACGAGTGCTTTGCATGGTTTTGAAATCGACTTCAGAAAGTGAAACGCCTCCGCAAGTAACAAATTCGTCCTTATTTGGACTTTTGCCGGTGATCTCAATTATAGTATTTTTCAATGTTTTAATTAGAGCTTCGGAGTGTTCTGTTTTAGAATAAGCCCATCTTAAGCGAGTTGGGATCTCAGCTTTTTCAACTAATCGAGCCCACATTTTTTTTGGAATATTAAATAAGGGTTCTGAATCAATCATTTTTCTTCTGTAGAGTTTTCTGAAACGTTCAAGTTCGCGCCTTAATTTTTCCTCAGTTATCTCCGGAAACCAATCAATATGTAATTGAAATTCATAACCCATTCTGCTGAATTGACGTGCCGCAACAGAAGAAAGTTGTAGTATCACTGGTCCGCTGAGTCCCCAATGAGTAAAGAGAATATCGCCTGTATTCCTTAGTCTTTTATGTCCAACGACTTTTATCGCAACATCGTTAAAAGAAATTCCAGCTAATCCATCAACCAGTCTTTCTTCAACCAGGAATGTAAATAGTGCAGCGACCGGTTTCGCAATCTCAATATCAATTTTCGAGAGTGAGTTCCAGAGTTGAGGTGCTCCACCTGCAGCAATTATAACCCTATCACAGGTTACTTCTCTATTATCAGCAA
>Ga0351854_1005_pt1 | contig 54083 bp, 57 predicted proteins | sample BONcelHFGM3001C9_FD_206793 | JGI IMG/M metagenome (GOLD analysis project Ga0351854, IMG submission 206793) | Enriched cells from coal bed in the Powder River Basin, Montana, United States - BONCAT cells FGM rep2 HSBNCT.FGM.300.1.C9 ...
CAAGCATAGCCACCATAAGCGCAAGCAGTAAAAGACTTATCCACAACGGCACCTGACCATAGACATTCATGGCGTGTACGACCCAAAAACACGACGTCAAGTACCATATCGATGATGACAGGAATGTAAGCAGAAATACCGCACGAGGCGAAGAATATCTATAGGTGAGAAAAAGCGGAACAAGCGCCACCCAGGCAATCCATCCCAGATTTGGCAACTGCCATCCGTGAATATATACGGGGAATGACACGGACACTAAAACGCCAGTTAAAACCGACAGTGCTACTTTATGGAAAATACTCATAATATCCTCATAAGATTTTTCCTCATAAGATTTTCGAAAGATTTTCAAATTCGAGAGCCCTCATCTCTATCCATCCCTCTCTTGTTTCATCATCTATTCCACAAAGATGCAAAAGGCCGTGAAGACACAACAGAATAATTTCGTCTTCGATATCAACCCCCCGCTCCATCGCCTGCAAAGCGGCGGCATCCAACGAAACGATTATTTCCCCAAGCGGAATTGAAACCCCACATCCTCCAGAAAAATCGTCATACGGAAAGGCGAGAACATCGGTGGTCTTATGGCGCCCCCTATACTTTCCGGCAAGACCTGCTATGCGCGAATTCGTTGTCAAAACAATCTCGGTGACCCGGAACTTTTGCGACGGCTTGCCGCAAAAACGCAACAACGCCCCCTCAACCCTTGCAAGATCAGGCTTTATCCGAGGATGAGAGTTAGTCAGACAAATCCGTGTTCGTGGAATTTTCATCGACGACATTGATTTCATTTTTTTCACCATTTTCATCTTTTGGATACTCTATTCGCTGATGGTATATGCCGAGCAAAATTCTTGAAAACGCGCTCGCGATTGCATTTAGATCTTTTAGCGTCAAATCGCATTCATCTAGCTGGGATTCCGCGAAGATATCGTTTATCGCCCGTTGTACTGTTTGTTGAATTCTTACCGGGCTCTTTTCCTTGAGAGCTCTAACCGACGCCTCGATAACATCGGCGAGCATAAGTATCGCCGCTTCTCTGGTTTGCGGCTTGGGACCGGGATATTTAAACTCGCGATCATCGACTTGGGCAATAGCTGGATCTTCCAGCTCCTTGGCCTTGTTGTAAAAAAACGACATCGTGCGCGTACCATGATGCTGCGGTATCATGTCGGCGATGCATAAGGGGAGACCGGCATTTTCAGCCATCTCGATGCCGTCTTTAACGTGCGCCGAAACGATGAGCGCCGACATATTGGGACTTATCCTTTCGTGTCGGTTTTCTCCGCTTTTTGCGTTTTCTATGAAATACTGGGGTTTCTTCATCTTACCTATGTCGTGATAATAGGCGCCAACCCTTACCAACAAAGCGTTTGCACCGATAGCCTCAGCCGCTGCTTCGCCCAAAACACCGACTAGATGAGAGTGATGGTAGGTGCCCGGCGCCCTTACTATGAGTTCGCGCAGCAGCGGATGATTTAGGTTGGCCAGCTCGAGCAGCTTTATATCCGAGGTATAGTTCGAGGATGACTCCACGATCGGCATACCTATCATCGCATATATCGAACAACCTATTCCGCCCAAAAATGCGAGGAACATGTCCCAGAATATCTCGGTAAACGTAACCGAAGAAGCGCCCGAGGCGAAATCTATGACAACCACGCCAAGCACCGTAAGCATACCAGCAAAACCAGTAAACATGCCTGCCTTGATGATGGCGCTTCTTTTATCGACCTTGGTGACAGCGATTATCGCGGCAAAACTCGCAACCATGGAAAAGACCACAAAGCCCACTTCAGAATCCAGCATTATTCCGGCGATAAGGCTTATCACCACGGCAAAAACCATGGTTATCTCGGCGCCAAGATACATACGGAGCAGCATGGCACCTGCCGCTATGGGAATGCCAAAATACATCGACGATACCGGAATATTGAAGAAAATCGCATTTTGAATTCCGGGAGCGAGGATTATGGATAGCCTGATTATGACAAGCATCGAAAGCCCCACTGCGGCCATGAGAAAATGATCGTTCTTGGTGGGCCTTACGCGTATGAAAAATTTTTCCGCAAGATAAAACGGCACGGTAATGAGGATCATCATGAGAAAAAACGTGGCCAGAAAATCGACGGGATATATTCCCCGTCTCTTTTCTGTGCGAATTCCTTCCAGGATTTTTATGTGCGTGGGTTCGTATCTGGCCCCTTCCCTTATTATCATCTCGCCTGACTTCACCTTCAAGATAACGTTTTTGACGTTGTTTGCGGCCTCATCCCGCCTTTTTTTGGTCTCGTTTCGATTGAACACACAGTTAGGCTCTATAAGATCGATGGCCAAACCTTTGATCCTTTTTAAAAGATTTTCATCCCGAAGGTCGCCCTGCGCAAGACCCAGCTTCCTTATAGCCTCGCGAACCTCTTCGGTGGAACGTAAAAAACTGACATCTTTGAGCGCTGATTCTTCGTAGGTTTCATTGCCTGACTCATCCGTGCCGGTTATCTTTCGTATAGTAACACCCTTCTCAGCCTCGGCGTCCAGCGCGGCCCTTTCGGCGACGATTGGCATGACAAGCGCCGAGGAAAGAATCGTAAGCATAGCCTTTTCAGATTTTTCATCAAAACCATCGGCAAGCATGGCGTCCCATTTTTCATCCGACGGAAAAACGCCAAGACTTTGTGAAAATAATTTCCTTAATTCCTCTTTTTCTTCGAAAGTAAGTTTTCGGCCCTTTTGTCTCTGCACATTTCTTTCGTTTATTATGGAATCATAGCGAACTCTGGCATTGGCAAAGGCAAGTTTCACCCTTTCTACGACTGACTTGGCCAGCACCTCATCGAAATCATAGACCGGCAAAACGTTCGCCACCGCTTCTTTCTTAAAACCCTCACTGGCATCGATATCCACGATATCATAGTTTCGGTCGGCTTTGATATCTCTCGTCGCTATCATGCCCTCGAAAAGATCGCTTGGGATCTGCTGGATGGACATCGTGGTTAAAAAAGCTATCAACAAACCAAGGGATATCAAAAGAATCCACGAAAATTTTTTGGAATAGAAAAGGAAATTGATGACCTCAAACTCGCCCTTTTTCATCTTCATCATAAATCGTTCTACGTTCTTTTTTATTTTTTCAGACATTTCTCTCCTCGTCGATCTGATAAGCCCTGACAATCGAGCTGACCAGACTATGTCTTACTATGTCAACATCGGTGAAATTATGAAAGGCCATACCTTCGCAGCCCTTGAGGATCCTCCACGCCTCCAGAAGACCAGATTTTGAGCCGGACGGGAGATCTATCTGGGTCACGTCGCCGTTTATTATCATCTTCGAATCCATGCCAAGCCTGGTAAGACACATTTTCATCTGCTGATAACTGCAGTTTTGAGCCTCGTCGAGTATTATGAAGGAACGATGCAGCGTCCTGCCCCTCATGAAGGCAAGGGGCGCAACTTCTATTATGTCTTCATTTATGAGTTCCTCTACGCGCTCAGGTTCGAGCATATCGTAGAGCGCGTCATAAAGAGGCCTTAGGTAGGGGTTGACCTTTTCGAGCATGTCACCGGGAAGAAAACCCAGTTTTTCACCGGCCTCGACTGCGGGTCTTGCCAATATTATTCTGGAAAATTCCTTTTTCATCAACGAAGCAACCGCCATAGCGACCGCCAGATAACTCTTGCCAGTACCCGCAGGACCCGTAGCAAAGACAATATCGTTTGTGCGCATCGCTTCCAGATATTTTTTCTGCGCCGGCGTCCTAGGCACTATGGCCCTTCGCCTTGCCGGAAGAAATATCGATTCGGCGAAAAGGCCCTCGATATCGGCGTTGCGATCGCGGGATGTCATACGAAAGGCCCTTTCGATGTCTGGAGCGATAAGCGGACAGCCTTTCTTGAGCAGGTTGTATAGCTGCCCTAGAACTCTCTCGCCCAGCTCTACATCCAACTTGGCGCCTTCCATTTTCAGGTTGGTTCCACGCGCATCTATTTTTAGGCTGAAATTTTTTTCCAGCGACCTTAGATTTCTGTTTTCGGAACCGAAAAGTTCCCTTGCGAGCAAATTATCGTCAAATCTCAAGGTGACGACCTTCCCGGCGGATTTCTTTCTGGGCATGGTTCTGTATCTCCTTTTATCTTGCGGCACCCTTTTGCATCTGCGGCGGTATTTTGCCGCCCGGCTTCGCTTCGCCCCCTTCTCCGATTAGCCAAACGCACAGTTCCCGACGCCTTCCATCTTTGGTGAAATCAATCAAGATAGGTTCTTCCCTGCAACCCAAAACGAGCCTGCCGTCTTTTAGGGGAATGCCAAGGCTTCGGCCAAGAATGGCGGCTGCGATTATCGGACCCACATCCAACTGCTCTTTTCGCCGATTTTTTGTCTCAAACCCGCCGGAAGCATACGCGAGCACTGTCTCACGCAATTTTTCCAACACACCAGCGAGCGGCTCTACTATTACAAGCGCCGCTCCGGCATCGGGGGCTATCGCCGTAACGAGACCATCCCTGATACCCGATTCTCTAACTGTTCTGTTTATTTCGTGTACGACACTTATCAGGTCGAGCCCCTGCGTCGTATTGAAAAAGTAATTCCTCAGAAAAATCATAGTACTGCATCTTACGAGAGCGCGTTCTAAATGCAACGCTTAAAAAACGCCGAAGTTTTGACCGGGCGTAAGTACGTCACCGGGGATCGGGGACCTGGGATCAGGGATCAGGGACCGGGGAAAACCATTTCACGATTCACGGGTTTCCGGGTTCCAGGTTCCGGGTCCCTAGTTTACGGTTTACGGTTTACGATTCACGGGTTTCACGAGTCACGAGTTACGGATTTTACGGTTTCCGAGTTCCGAGTCCCGAATCCCGAGTCCCGGATTTCCGGGTCCCGAATCCCGAATTTTACGGGTTTTTGCACCCTCTTTCTTTTTTTCCGATAACATGCATTTCGCCCGCAACTTTTTGCGTTTTGTGTCGATAACAGATATAGGGGCGACCCTCAAAAACTTGACATCCTTTAAAATTTTGGGTTTTAGAGGTGCCCTTAAAATAAAGTGTTTATTCAAAAAGGAGATAAAAAAATATGTTACCAAGCATTCCTAAGAAGTTAGACGTTACCATCCCCTTAGATGTCGATTTTTTTTCCGAACCGACCTGTGGTGGAGAGGATTTCTTTCCATGGTCCAAGGACACCGTCCGCATCGTCGCTGATGGAAAAACCGTCTATTTTCACTTCAACAATGAGGTGTTTTGGTCTGACCTCGGGTCGTCTCCCATAAAAATGTTTCCAGATGGAACGCTTCAGATACGCTATCAACGCAACGCTGAAGTGCCAGCAAATATAATGGCGGCCGTTGCCTGCGGCCTTAGCGTTTATCAAAGTAACGAACTGGAACATGAGGCATTGACTGCAATTCGGGATATTCTCGTTTTGGGATGGCAAGCCAATCATCCTCCAATTATTGCCTCGAGATAAACTGCAAAATCTGGAATCTGGGACTCGGTATTAAGGTCAAGGTCGAGGTCGAGGTCGAGATTTATTATAACAGAGCCTTGACCTTGACCTTGACCTTAGCCTTGACCTTGACCTTAGCCTCAACCTTAGCCTTTTACTTATTAGCCACAGCGGGGGACGTTCTTTGGGTTGCAGGTTTCCAACCCCAGGTGCGAAGCGGGCCAGTATCAACGTGGACGAAGCGGGTTCGACCGTAGTAACCTACGCCTCCCTGACCGAGCGAGTGAACAAAATCCCGAATTTTTATGGAAGATATTCCCACCACTTCGACATCAGCGGCACGGCCATCCATGTGCAGGCTTCTTTTTGCAACGCGGCTTCTACGCCTACTCATTGAATTGTTTCTAGTTTCACTTCGATATGCCGAAATGAGCCTTATTTCGTGTCCGGCGAAGCGATCTTCTATGGCGTCTAAAATTTCTATTAACGCAGGATCTATTCCGTGAATCTCGTTTGTCAGTCTGCAATGAAAAAAATATGCTATTTCGGCTAAGGTGTCTCCATCATAGTTGCCTAGGTGATCGCGATAGCGGAAGGCTTTCTTTTCTCCGGTGATCGGTCGAAATATAGTTATTATTCCATCGCCCCTAAGATGTGTGGGTATGGTTGAACCGTTCCATTCATGGGCGAAAGTTCCCGACGACGAAAAAATCGTCAAAAAAATAATTATAAATGACAGGCTTTTGAACGTCATTTTCCCCCGGTTTTTTTAAAGGCCCCTGTGCGAATTCGGCCAGTATAGGGTTGGGGAAATTTATGTCAACTGTATGTATGGTTCGCGGTCAAACGCAAGCTATGGTAACTGCCGGTAGAATTTTCAACCTAATCATTGCTCTATGATGGATGGTGCTTTATTTGCAGGTGTATTTGGATTTCCTGCTGATGGTAGTGGATTTGCTGCTGGGGCACCGGGTTTTCTGGTAGGGATATCGTTTGTGCTGTTGCTGCAGTCGTAGCTATCTATTACAAGGACGATGGAATAGACGTTTGATGGTTCGGGCTCAAAATATGGTTCGATGTCTTGTTTTTCTTCTCCGGGCTGATCTTCAAATTCGTCTTCTTTAAATTCATTTTCATCGTTCTCATGGTTTTCATCCGGCTCGATAATATCGTCTGCTACATATCCCGATCTCTCAAAATGCGCAGTGACCTCGCAGTTGCGGGGATATGACGTTGGTGTGTGCTTGGCGACAGTTCGGAGATCCTGTCTCCCATTTAACCCGGCTGTTATTTCGATATCGGTGGGAGCTTTCTTAGATGATGTTACGATGTACCTAAGATGCCCGCTTCCACATTCGGCGGCACGGCCTATCGCACCTTCGGGCATATCTATATTTATGCTTCCGACTATCACAGTATCGGAAGAATTATAGTCGGTTTTTTCAAGATTTTTTTGGATCATGAGAGAATTCTGGGAAGTGAATTTAAATGTGGAATTTGCCACGCAAAGCACGTCCGGGCTTGGTTCGCTACCAAGTTCCCAAAGCGCATCAGTAAGAGCCGCTTTAACCACTACAATTCCGGGCACTGAAATTATCGGGTCTGGAATATTCGAACTGCTGTTACCGTCATTGAGGCATGCGGAGGTTGTCAGCAACACAAGTATTGCCACGGCTGCGATCGATACTTTGGGCAAATTTTTCATCAAAAGCTCCCTTTTGTTTTCTTACGTTCTTTTTCCTTGTCGGCGTTTTCATATAAATGTTGCGCGATTTTTTTTATTTTTTTTAAACAGCAAGGATGGTCGGGAACCGGGGACTGGGGACCGGGAACCGGGGACAGGGTTTCAGATCTCGGATTTTACGGTTCACGGTTCACGGTTCACGGGTTACGGGGGTTACGGGTTTTCCGAATCCCGAGTCCCGAGTCCCGAGTTACGGGTTTTACATCCCAAGTTTTTTAAGCACATCGGGTATCGCACGGAAAAATTCCACGCCGCACTCATATTCGTTTTTTCCAAAACATCTCTTCCATTTAATAGATCCTTCCGCGGCCGAATTAACCGACAGCTGAAAAGCTATCGCTATGTTGTCGCCAACTTCGAGCTTCTTGCTCACCCTTATTTTAAGCCCCAGCGCGCTCGCATCAAGCACGCGAGCCCTCTCCCAGTTTTCAAAAGGTGCAACGCTAAACGCAATTTCTACATCCACCGAAAATCTTGGAGCTTTTCTGGATTCTCCTTTATCGCAAGAAGATGTCGCATAGCAAACCACCTCCTTGTCGTAAATTTCCCTGCTTCGAGGATCCTTTAGCGTCTGATATGCTTCGTTTATTTCGATGGCGAGCGCTTCGTCACCGCCTAGATCAGGATGAATGCGCAGCGCATGCATCCACGTCCTGTAAACGGCCGCGATGATCTCCTGCGGAACATCGTGCTTTATTCCCAAAATATCGTAATACGTCCGCATATCAAAAAATCTCCTGATCCTTGAACCTTTCGAATTCGGATTTATCGACCGGGGATGCGATGATTTTAAATTCCCCTTTGGCATCCTTAACATTAAACTCCACCGCCAATCCGCCATGCTTTGAATAGCTTGCACATATCTTCGCCGCAAGCTCCCCGTCTTGCCCGCACGACGAAGTTTCGAGAAAGGCCGTCGGACCGGGGATGGTATCTGAAACAAAAAGAGCTCCTCCACCATTTCCTTCTGCATAGGCCTTGAGACGCGCATTTTCGGCTTCATCCCTGCCGAGTACGAGCCTAGCTCCGGATGGCAGCAAAAATTGCCTGCCCAGCTTCAAAAGGCCAATTTCAAAAGCGTTGGCCTCCGGTTTCATCTTAAAGAGCCTACGAAGTTTTTTTGAAAAAATGGGGTCAGTTAAAAGACAGCCGCCTGCGGGCTGGATATATTCCTTTATGCCATATTTCTTCGCAAGCTGCATTTGAGGTCTTCGCGACCTACCCTCTATGGCGAAAAGTCTTTCCCTATCGACCAACCCGTCAATTTCGGGTTTTGTAGGTTCGAGCAATCTTGCAGAAAGCGGCCTTAAAAGTATTTCGTCAAAACCGCTCATGCGAGCCACTAAATCGAGCGACTTTCGATTTTGCGACATGGGTCTCTCACCTAAAACCTCGCCCGTGGCTATAAAATCGTAACCCTGCACAAGGGCGGTCTCTCCAGCCTTTTTTATCATCATCGCATGACAATCTATGCAGGGATTCATGTATTTTCCGTATCCATGAGGAGGATTTTTGACGAGTTCTAGGTGTTTTTCGGTGATATCGATGACGATTATCTCGCATCCCAGATTTTTTGCCGCCTCTTTGGCGTGTTTTGCTCCAAAAAACGGGGACACAAAGGTAATGCCGGAAACCTCTATGCCCTGCTCCCGAAGAACGCAGATGGCAAGCAGGCTGTCTAGCCCCCCAGAAAGCAGCGATAATGCGCGAGATCGTGTCATAGAAAGCGTGTTCTTAAAGACCAAAGATCTCGCTACGTCAAGGGCGAAGGGAAAAGAGGTTAAAGGTGAACGGTGAACGGTGAAAGGTGTAAGGTCCTTAAACCCTAAACCTTAGACCCTAAACCTTAAAAAAGGTGAACGGGCATCTATGCATTTGGCGCGTTTTGTTACCGTATTTTTGAAATATGTCTGGAATTTTTGAAAAAACTTGTCTAAAAACGAACTATGCAAAATTTAAATCTTCCCCAAATGGATCCACCCCTAAATGTTCTGGCGGTGGACGACGATGAAACCAACCTCCTCGTGATCGAAAAGATCCTAAAGCCGCATGGCTGCACGGTGGACAAAGCCATAAACGGACAGGAGGCCCTAGACAGCGTCTGGAAAAAGCTCCCCGATGTCATTTTGCTCGACGTGATGATGCCGGGCATGGACGGCTTTGCGGTTTGCAAAAAGCTAAAAGCCAGCGAATCCACGCGCCTTGTACCCATCATAATAGTGACCGCCCTTCAGGAAAGGGAGGACAGAATAAAGGGCATCCAGATGGGCTGCGATGACTTCATAAGCAAACCCATAGACAGGCTCGAGCTAATCGCCAGGGTACATGCGTTAGGTCAGGTAAAAAGACTAAACGACGATCTAGATCACGCCGAGGCGGTGGTTTTAAGCCTTGCTCGCGCCGTCGAGGCAAAAGACCACACCACCGGAGATCACTGCGACAGGCTCATCAACCTAAGCCGCCAATTTGGAAAATTCGTAGGGCTTGAGGAAAAAGAGATAAAGACGCTTGAAAGATCGAGCATACTCCACGACGTCGGAAAGATAGGCGTGCCCGATTCCATTTTGCTAAAGCCCGGAAAGCTCACCGAAGATGAATGGAAAATCATGAGAAAACACCCAATATTGGGCGAGGAAATATGCCATCCGCTCAAATCGCTGCAAGATGTTTGCCCCGTCATAAGACATCATCACGAAAGGTGGAACGGCCTTGGATATCCAGATGGGCTGGTGGCCGACTCCATTCCCTATCTCGCACGCGTCTTCCAAATAATCGACGCCTACGACGCCCTAACGAGCGAACGTCCCTACAAACCGGCCTATTCGCGCGAGGAGTCCATAAAAGTGATAAAGGAAGAAACCGAACAGGGTTTATGGGATCCTTCCGTGGTTGAGAAGTTTATGAAATTCATCGAAAACGGCGGCGATAGATAGAGGTCTAAATGCACAAAATGGCACCTCTAAAAACTACAAATTTTCATTTGGCAGGATCGCCACGTCGCCCCCAAAAGATCGGATGACATCCTTTATCAAACAGCGGTTTTTAGAGGTGCATAAAAAAATCTTCCCCGCAGCAATTTTTGCAGCGGCCGCGTTGTCCGTGATTTTCTACCATAGTTCATGCAGAAAAGATCGGCCTGAAAATAAAACCCTTTCGATGGAACATCCTGCCTTGGTCACAGACAGTAAAGAACCCGTCGTGAGCTTCATCACCTGGAACGAAGATTATGTGACAGCGCTTCAAAGCGAAATCCCCTCCTTCGAAAAAGAAACCGGCATAAAAGTGAATTGGCAGATACTAAGCGAAGATGTGGTCAGGGAAAAAGTTCTCATCGATCTCGCATCAAAGACCGGTGAATACGATTTGGTGCTCACCGATGTATGGATACTTCCCGAACAGGTATCGTTTGACTACCTAGAACCCCTCGAGAATTTCATAAAGGGCGACCCTTCTTTTGATGCAAAGGAATGGTATCCTGTATTTATGGAGGCGCTCACCTACGACAAAAAACTCTATGCCCTGCCCACAGAAAGCTTCGGCGCGGCGCTCGTCTATAGAAAAGACCTCTTTGAAAAATTTGGAATATCGCCGCCTAAAACCATAAACGAAGTGGAGGCGGCGGCTAAAAAACTCATGCTAGACACCGACGGCGACGGCAAAATAGACATCTATGGGGCGATATCACGTGGCAAAGCCGGTGAAGAACCGGCGATCGTCGTGTCGGGCTTTGCCTTTGCATACGGCGGAAGCTGGTTTGAAAACGGCGCTTCCACAGCAAAAGAAATTCGCATAAAAAAAGCCCGTCCGGTTTTTAATTCTTTGGAATTCTTGGCCGGCTTCAAAAAATATTGCGACCTCATGCGAAATTACGGCCCACCGGGAATCAAGGACTATACCTGGTATGAAATAATAGAGGACGGCAAACGGGGGAAGGCCGCTATGATACTCAACTCGGGCTTCAACGTAGGCGCACTCGACAAGCCGTCGCACGGCCTGCGAGACAAATATTACGCCGCCCTGCCCCCGCTTGGACCAAAAGCCTACACTCAGGAAGCCTTCGTCATGGGTTACGGCATAAACAAGAACTCAAAACACAAGCAGGAGGCCTGGAAATTTTTAAAATTTCTTACCGGCGAACGCTTCATGGAACACGTAATTGACGATTACGCCACCTCAATTGCGATAAAGGCCCATCGGGAAAGCGAAAAATACCGCACCATGCATCCTTATAAGACAGAAGACGGAAGATACGTGCTTGAAAAAAATCTGGAAATGATAGACTGGAACTACATGCCTCGCCTTCCTGAATATTCAGTCATCGCAAGCCTTCTTGGCACCGCCACATCCGAGGTGATCGCCGGAAGAAAACACGCCAAGCAGGCACTTGACGATCTAAACGAAGCAGTGGAAAAACTCATGAAACAGGCCGGATATTACGACTGAAGGAACGAGATGACCGCAAAGTTAAAAACGAAATTTCTGCTGCCCATACTGCTTTTGCAATTCGTGGCTCTGGCAGCGCTTGGTTATATAGGCTATAGATTTTCCGCCAACATCCTTCGCGAAAATGCCGAGAAACAGTTTAAAAGCACTATAGACGCCGTATATGACGCAATAGAGGGCACTTTAAACAATCGAATCACGAAGATCGAACTTCTTCTTAAAAATCCCGTCTTCATCAAATACAACGCGGGTGCTCATTATAAAAGCGATGTCGATATCGAGGTTTTCAATTTTCAAAAGGGAAACGGTCTGGTTTTGGGCGAACCCGAGGTCAAAGGACTAGTCAACTATCCGATAGGTCTGCTGCCCGGCGAGGGAGGTAAAAAGATAATCAGCGCCGGTGAGTTTCCATCGGAAGAATATGTTGGCCTGGACGGCATGGCAAAACAACACGTCTATCTAGGCGGTTCCAACGATGCAAACTTCGAAACAGGAGACAAGTTCAAACTGACAAGAAAAAACACGCCGTGGTTTAAAACCGCAATGAGCGGACAACTCTATTTAGGAAAGCCGGAAGATACGAAACTTTTTCTTCGCGAGTACGATCCTGTTTCGATATCCCAGCAAGAAAAAATCATCACGGAAAAACTCCTGACCATCGCCATGCCGCACAAAATAGGAGAAAGAATAGCTGGCGTTTTCATGGTCACGACCACCCCGCAGTTCATCTATGAAGCCCTTCCAAAAGGAGATTCAAAGTACCTGCTTTTGATAACCGACGGTCAGGGCAACACCATAGCGAAGGCCGGCAACGAATCCATAGATCCGGAAATAACCAAGACGTCTGAAACCAAAATGAGACATAAAAAACAGGGGGTGATCTTCGACGGCGGAGATCTGCTCGTGATGTACCGGTCATCGCCGGTGTCTGGATGGAACGTGGAAATATTCGGACGTGAAACCGACATATACGGCGCAATCTATCTGCTGCGAAACAATATCTTCATCGTAATGGTCTCGTCCATATCCGTAATGGGATTGATCATATTCCTGATAGTTAAAAAATTACTCAAGCCAATCTACAATCTAACTTCGGCATCGGACCGGATAGCAAACGGAGAACTCGGCGTCGTAATAGCCAAGGAAAACGACGATGAGATCGGCAGTCTCACCGAGTCCTTCAATAAAATGAGCGTTTCCACAAAACAGATGCACGACCGCATCTCCCGGATCAACTTCGTGCGCCAACAACTTTTACAGATAATAAGTCACGAACTAAGGACCCCGCTAAATGCCATAGTCGGTTTTTACGACCTCATCAATGACGGAATAGCCAAACCCGGAAACGACGATTTCGACGACTGCTTCAAAGGACTTGGCAGCAGCATCGATAAATACAAAGTTCTCGTCGAACGCCTCACGAAAACCTCTACTGTAATGACCGGAGAAATGAGCGAAGAAGGCCCGGGCGCTGAAACATGCCGACTCTACGACACCGTAGCCATCGCCGTAAACGAGGCCAGAAAACACCGGCCGTGCATTGAAACCAACATCGCCGATCCATTTTTCGAAGATATAGAGATCGCCTGCCCCATGGATGCGTTAAAGCTCGTCATCAACGAGGCGCTATCTAACGCGATTAAATACTCGGAAGAAGAAAAGAAAATTCGTGTAACGGTGTCCGCATCGAGCTCCCATGTCAGCATCGAAATTCACGATGATGGAGAGGGGATCCCCGAAGAATATATCGAAGAGGTTACGATGCCGTTTTTTGAGGTAAAGGACTCAATGCTCCACTTCACCAGCCGCTATAAACCGGGGGGCGGAGGACTTGGGCTTGGACTTTCGATAATCTCGGGCGTTGTGAAGCGGTATCAGGGAAGCCTTGAAATCAAATCTAAATCCGGAGACGGCACATCTCTTTTTATTCGCTTACCTAGAAGTTCCCCCACCGTTTAGGTGAATCTCTATGCCGGCATTGGCAAGTATCTCTAGCACCTCGCTTTTGGATCTGCCGGTATCTTTGGCTATGCGATTGATATCATCGACGAGCCCCTTGGATAGATAAAATGCATAGCTTTGCTTACGACTCCGACCATCTGGCTTAGGTTTTTTCTCCACAAGCGGTGACAAATCAACCCCCTTATCCACTCGCCATCCTATATCAGCATAGATATCATATTCAACTCAATAATTGACTTATATTCTATAATATATTAGAAAGGATATAGGAAGAGCCAATACACAGGGGGCGATATGAAATATAATGATTTCAGTGATTTAGAAAGAAAGGTAGCCGACCTAAAAAAAAGATGTCCTTGGGTGGCGATGCTTTTACTTCACTGTTTAAAGACCAGAAACCCCAAGGCCTTCAAGGCTATGAAGATGATGCTTTCAAGACTTTCTGTAAACGACTTCTAGGATTTTCCCCGTCCTCTTTCGGTTTCGCTTCTTCATAATTATAACTAGTATAGACATCTAACTTCGGCTCAAGGGCCTACGACTAAAGTTGGAGCTCTTCTATTTTTTTCGCCCTGCCCCCGGCTTGAAGGATGAGAGGATTATGACAATAGGCTTGCATTTATGGTAAACGAAAACGTACTGCCTTTATCAGGCTCGCTTATGCACCATATCTCGCCGCCCAAAAGCTCCACGAGACCGCGGGAGATGGGAAGCCCAAGCCCGTTGCCGTCCATGCTCTCGCCGTGAACAAAACTTTCGAATATAAACGGCATCCTTTCTTCGGATATGCCACAACCCGTGTCCTCGATCATAAAAAGCAAATTGCCCCGTTTACCCCGCTTTGACGAATCATTTTTCCTAACGCGAATTTCTACGCCTCCGTTTTCGGTGAATTTGTAGGCATTGCTGACGAGATTTACGAGCACCCTGTTTAATTTTCCCGCGTCGGTCTCGACAACACCCGGAACCTCGGGAGAAAAATCCAATTTAAAGTTTAGTTTTTTATCTGCAAAGCCCGCTTTAACCATCGAAGAAGCATCGTCCACAAGATCTTCCAAGGCGACGGCGGATTTGTTAAGAGGCATCTTCCCTGAATCAAGTTTTGCCAAATCCAATATCTCGTTTATCAGCTCTAAAAGAGATCTGCCTGAATTATATATCGTGCGAAGCGTTTTGGCTTTTGACGGATCTTTTTCATCTTCGATCATCGATTCAGAAAGTCCCAGTATCCCATTAAGCGGAGTCCTTAGCTCATGGCTCATGCTCACCAAAAACTCGCTTTTCATCTGGCCCAAAATTTCGGCCTTGGTTTTTTCTATTTCCATTTTCATTACGTCTTCACCGGCGAGACAACCTACAAGCCCTTCCCGGAATCGGAAATAGATAAGACCGCCAGCAAACCCTGCCGCAATAAGGTTTATAGCTCCTATCCCAAGGGCGGTTCGGACAAAACGAATATATTCCATATCTCGTATCGAATTCATAAACGAAGCGGCAGCCGGCGACCTTGCGACCATTTTGTCAGTGAACATCTTCAAAACAGGGGTTATTATGGATGATATGAGGGCTTCAAACTTTGCAGACGTCTCAGCCACCGCATAATCTGAAAACAGCCAAACCATGAATATAGCTGCAACTGCGGCACCTACAAAGGAAAGAAGGGTTATAAATAAGGTGAAAGAAACGGGCTTTATACGGAAAACATTCATATTACCGGCACTTATAAAACTTTTCATACCTCATGAAAAGGTGAATTTTAAATCGCGAATTTTAAATCGAGGCCAAGATGGATGCCAAGACCCACGTTGAATCTACCTTTACCCTTGAAGATCGATAAAAAATGGCGTAGATGCAGGGAAAGGCGAAGAAAGCATAGGATATAGAGTGACTTTTAAAAAATTCAAAAGATCCGTGCCGATATCTGGCTACACCACTTTTAGGGCGGGCGGCCCTGCGGCGTTTTTGGCCGAGGTCGTTACGACCGATGAGTTGATCGAAGCTGCTAGAACGGCAACGGAGATGGGTCAAAGCTGGAAAGTCATAGGCCATGGATCGAACATACTGGCAAGCGACGGCGGCGTAAATTCTGCGATAATCGTTTTTAAATCGGAGGTTTCACCCCGCGCATCAGGCAAAGATGAGGTGGAGGTTCAGGCCGGATATCCACTTTCGAAATTCATAGACTTCCTCACAGACAGCGGTCTCTCGGCCCTTGAAAACCTCGCCGGAATACCCGGCACGGTAGGCGGCGCGGTAGCGGGAAATGCCGGCGCTTACGGCGTTTGGACGGGCAATGCTGTTTTGCGCGCACGCATCCTTAGAGGCGACGGGCAAATAACCATACTGGAAAATCAAGACCTCGCCTTCGATTACAGGACAAGCGCGATAAAAAACTCAAACTGCGCAATACTCGACGTTACCTTCAAGACAAAACCGGGTGACTCGTTTAGTCTTAAAAAAATCGCCGCCGACAAAATGGCCGACCGGAAGCTAAAACACCCAAACCCTCTTGAGATATCCACGGCCGGAAGCTTTTTTATGAACCCCCTAGATGAGAGCGGAAAACGCATCGCCGCCGGGCTGCTTCTGGAAAAGGCCGGCTGCAAGGGACTTAAAGTCGGCACTGCAAGGATTTGGGATACCCATGCGAACATCATCGTTTCCGATGGCGATTGCAGATCAAAAGATGTGCAAGCCCTCTCCTGTGAGATGGCAAAACGCGTCGAGGCGATGTTCGGCGTAAAACTCGTCCCCGAGGTCACCTTTTTGGAATAACCCTTGGGCATCTCTAAAAACCCATCATCACATGTTTAAAGCGGGAATCCAGTCATATTCTTTTCTCATGCGGCTTTCCGGGACTGGATCCCGGGGTGACACCATTCGGGGATGACAGTCATAAACAGGTTTTTAGAGATGACCCCCTTATTAACAGGATGCAAATCACAAACAGGATGCAAATCACAAACAGGATGCAGCGACAACAGGATGCAAATCACTTGACATTGCCCACCCCATCATATACTCGCGGGAACCTGCTTTGAAATCAATGATGCGGGGTAGAGCAGCCCGCCCCAACGCCGCCTGCGGCGGCGGGGGTTTTGATTCGGCAGGACCGAATCAAAAGTAGCTCGCAAGCTGCTTAGAATAAGCAGCGCAGCCCCCGACCGAAGGTCGCGGGGTCAGGCTCGTATGGGGAGTGCGTATTACACATATGTCCTGAAGAGTCTCAAGGATGGTCGGCGTTATATAGGTTATACGGAAGACTTGAGAGAGAGATTAAAGAAACATAATTCTGGTTCTGTGAGATCAACGAGGTATCGCATACCTTTTGAAATTGAGTATTACGAAATTTACTCTACGAAGAAGGAAGCAGTGGCAAGAGAACGGTTTTTCAAGAGCAAGGTGGGGGCTTTTCGCCTAAATGAAATAATGATGCGGGGTAGAGCAGCCCGGTAGCTCGTCAGGCTCATAACCTGAAGGCCGCAGGTTCAAATCCTGCCCCCGCTACAAAATGAAAATGGTCCCGGTTTTTGGGGCCATTTTTATTTTGTAGAGAGTGCGGGTGAATGAACCTGCCGGTTCCGACCTTCCGACAGCATGGTTTATCTGATGATGAAGTCCTGTCGCGTGCTTTGTGCGCGACAGGGAAATCCTGCCCCCGCTACAAAATGAAAATGGTCCCGGTTTTTGGGGCCATTTTTATTTTGTAGAGAGTGCGGGTGAATGAACCTGCCGGTTCCGACCTTCCGACAGCATGGTTTATCTGATGATGAAGTCCTGTCGCGTGCTTTGTGCGCGACAGGGAAATCCTGCCCCCGCTACAAAATGAAAATGGTCCCGGTTTTTGGGGCCATTTTTATTTTGTAGAGAGTGCGGGTGTCGGATCCACGATGAGACGCCATTTATTTTACCCAGATTTTCTTGAGCTCTTCGGTTATTTTGTCGCGCTGTTCTGGCGATGGGCCTTCGGTCGCGACGTCCTTGAAACGGAGCTGCTTCAAAAAATCGGCGTTTTTCATCGTGGAGATGCCAAATTCTTTGGCGGCGCGCAAAATCTCGTTGTCGTTGGTAACGACTATGAATCGGTCACGGTGTTTTTTTCCTTCCCTACGAATGATATTCCTAATGACGTCGTCGGCTTCGCTATAATCGCTGTAAAGGATTTTTATGTGCGGCACAGACGGAACCGGCCGATTCTCGTCGGCAGCGCCGTCGAAAACGACTGTCGCGTTTTTCTTCGGTCCAAAAAAAGCCGCGCTCGAGAGATAGTCGATAAAAGCTCTGCGCTCGTCTGATGAATCCCAGATCGACGCGATCCCGCTGTAAACATTTTTTCCATCTATGAGATATGTTTTCATAAAGAGGACTTGTCGCCTGCCGCTACAGCCTTACCATCGCTCCATCATCTTCGATAATATATATTTCTATTTTCTGCAATTTCAAATAGCCGAATGTCAAAAAGCCGAATCGACCAGATTTCTTCAGACGATTGTGAATTTCAGGGCAACTGAACTGAAATGACAAAAAAAATCGTTTGCAATCGCTTGCTTTCGAACGTAGAACGCCTGTCCATATGACAGCAGAGATATCTTGTACTTATATCGGGCATGCAACCACCGTAATCCAAATCGGCGCTTCTACCATAATCACCGATCCCGTCTTTTCTGAAAAAATTTTATTTCTAAAAAGGCAAAAACCGCTACCCATGCCGCCACAGGACATCCCATCACCTGATGTGGTGCTCATAAGTCACATACACTTCGATCATCTCGACATAAGCAGCTTTAAATTCATATCATGTCAGGTGCCCATCATCGTGCCGGAAGGATGCGAACGCGCCGTAGGTAGATATCTGCCAAATCCTGTCATAGAGCTTGCGGCCTTTGCTGGATACGAGCTAAAAGACGGCACAAAAATAACAGCCATGCCATCGATTCATCGATCATTTCGGGTCCTTCCCTTCAATTTCAAAACCACGAATTCCTATCTCTTAAAAAGTCCGGATCTGGAGAAGCAAATTCTTTTCGTGGGCGATTCCGCCTATGGCACACACTTCTCCCAAATAGGCGAGCTTGGGAAAATCGGCGTGGCTGTAATTCCGATCGGAGCCTACGAACCATCATTTATAATGAAATCCCGCCACATGACCCCAAAAGAGGCGGTGCAGGCATTTAAAGACTTAGGCGCGGAGCATATGATAGCATCGCATCACGGCGTATTTAGACTCTCTCTTGAAAATCTCAAAGCTCCCGCCGCAAGGCTTGAAAAAAATATATCGGAACGCCCCGATCTAAGGGAAAGAATTCACATCCCCGACCCGGGCGATAAGTTTTCTTTGACATAAAGAAAAGCGCCCTGTATTGGCGCTTTGGAAATCGCTAGGGGTGCGAAAGGCTGAGAATCCGGCAAACCCGGATACCCTCCGAACCTGAACCGGATAATGCCGGCGAAGGGAAGCTGATGCTTAGTCAAAAGGCGCCTATGCAGGCGTCTTTTTTATTTATTTTTATGCGCCCGGCAAAACACACTTAAACGGACAAGGAATTCAGATGGAAATAATTTTAAACGGCACAAAAATCGCGATAGATAAAACCCGAACGGTCGCTTGGCTCCTAGATAACTTGGAAATTTCGCGCCCCGGAACCGCAGTAGCCATCAATGGCGAAATTTTGCCAAAAGACATCTTCGATGATCATGCCTTAGCCGAGGGCGATAAAGTCGATATATTAAGGGCAATAGGCGGTGGATAAATATTTGCAACTCTAACGAGAGGTTTTGATGAATAAAAAATTAACAATTGGAAAAAGGGAATTTGATTCGCGCCTGATGATAGGTACTGGCAAATTTTCGTCCCACGACATCATGCGCGATGCCATCAATGCCTCGGGAGCGCAAATAGTGACGGTGGCGCTTCGTCGCATCGATCTTACAAAACCATCGGAGGATATCCTCGCATACATAGATAGAAAAAAATTTACACTTTTGCCCAATACCTCGGGCGCAAGGGACGCCCGAGAGGCCATAGTTCTGGCAAAACTTGCTCGCGAAGCCGGCCTTGGCGATTTCATAAAGATAGAGGTAGTGCCGGAACCGCGCTATCTCCTGCCCGATCCGGTGGAAACGCTCGAAGCCGCCAAAGTTCTTGTCAAGGACGGCTTCACCGTACTTCCCTACATAAATGCAGATCCGATACTAGCGCTTAGGCTTCAAGATGTCGGTTGCGCCACGGTGATGCCACTTGGCAGCCCCATCGGTTCCAATCAGGGCCTAAAGACCAGAGATGCAATACGCATAATAATAGAACAAGCCAGGGTGCCCGTGGTGGTTGACGCAGGACTTGGCAAACCTTCGCATGCCGCAGAAGCGATGGAACTGGGCGCGGATGCCGTGCTCGTAAACACCGCGATCGCTATAGCCTGCAATCCCGTGGAAATGTCCCACGCGTTCAGGCAGGGCGTGGAGGCGGGGCGAAAAGCCTTTGAGGCTGGTGCGGCGTCGGCGCACGATACTGCAGAGGCATCAAGCCCAATGACAGGATTGCCGGCTTATTGAACCAGCCAGAGCTAGGAAGACGGAGCAAAGAACAATGAAAACGAAGCAAGATAACAGCCTGTTTTTATTGAATTATTTTTGCTCCGTCTGGAATTGTTATAAAACTGGATCCCTGCCTCCGCAGGGATGACACAGAATCTAAGTTTGCAAGTTTAATACGAAAGAACCGATTTTTAAGCTGCCTTTATGAATTTTATTGAAAATGTAAAATCTATCAGCCCCACCGAATGGACGATGCTTAAGGGCAAAATCTCTTCGGAGCTTCTCTCTATCCCGGACATCGCCGGGCTTTTGCTGCCAAATGCCGGTTCACATCTTGAAGAGCTGGCACAAGCCGCACACAATCTGACGGTCAGGCGTTTCGGCAAAACTATAAAACTTTATGCGCCGGTCTATATTTCAAATGAATGCATAAACGGCTGTCTCTACTGCGGTTTCAATTCCAAAAATCAGATAGCCCGCAAAACCCTTTCAACAGCGGAGGCGCTAAAAGAGGCTGAGATTGTAATGGGCTCGGGCCACAGACATTTGCTTTTCGTCTCGGGAGAACACCCGACGGCCGTACCCGTAGATGCGATATGCGAAATCGCACGATCGATAAGAAGCAAGGCCGCAAGCATAGCCGTCGAAGTTCAGCCCCTAGATGAAAATGGATACAAAAAACTGGCGATGGCGGGCATCGACGGTGTGACGCTTTATCAAGAAACCTATGACGAAACGGCCTACACCCAGATGCATCCCTACGGCCCCAAAAGCATATTTAAAAGCAGGCTCGCCGCAATAGCCGCCGCTGGAAAGGCCGGCATGCGATTTCTTGGAATAGGCGCCCTGCTTGGCCTGTCGGATTGGAGACGGGAGACCCTCTCGCTGGTGGCTCATGCAAGATATCTCATGAAGACGTACTGGCAGGCATCGCTTACCGTAAGCGTGCCTAGGCTTCGCGATAGCGCCTCGGGATTTAAAATGCCAAGCCCGGTTAACGACCGCGACCTCGCGCACATGATCTGCGTGCTAAGACTTGCGTTGCCAGATGCCGGAATAATACTTTCAACCAGAGAACCAGCCATTTTGCGCGACCGCCTCCTGCCCCTTGGCATAACCCAAATGAGCGCCGGTTCGGTTACAAATCCGGGCGGCTATTCGCAACCGGCGTCATCTGGAAACCAGTTTGAACTCGAAGACACGCGTTCTCCCGCAGAGATAGCCGACATGCTCAAAAAATCCGGATACGATGCCGTGTGGAAAGACTGGGATAACGCAATCACCCCAAAGGAGACAAGATGAAGGAATACAAAACCCAGATGGAAGCCGCCTCAAAAGGCATAATCACCGAGGAAATGAAATACGTCGCCAAAGATGAAATGTTAAGCCCACAATTTCTACGTGACGAGGTGGCTGCCGGCAAAATAATCATTCCCGCAAACATAAATCATAAAAAATTAAAACCTGTCGGCATCGGACGGGCGCTTCGCTGTAAAATAAACGCAAACATTGGCAATTCGCCTGTTTCATCCGATCTGGGATGCGAGATCAAAAAACTCGAATTGGCGGTGAAATACGGCGCCGACGCCGTGATGGATCTCTCCACCGGAAAGGAGATCGATAAAATCAGGCGCATGATCATAGAAAATTCCACAGTGCCCATCGGAACCGTGCCCATGTACGAAGCGGCGGAGATGGTTGACGACATAGACGATCTGACCGAAGACCAGCTCTTCGAGGTGATAGAACGCCACGCCCTTCAGGGCGTTGATTTCATAACCGTGCACTGCGGCCTTCTAAGAACCCACCTTAAACACATCGCGAAAAGAACGACGGGAATAGTAAGTCGCGGCGGATCGCTTCTGGCCATCTGGATGCAAAAAAACGAAAAAGAAAATCCCCTCTACACCGGATACGACCGCCTGCTCGAAATATGCCGACGATACGACGTGAGCTTAAGCTTAGGTGACGGTCTGCGCCCGGGGTCGATAGCGGACGCATCAGACGATGCCCAGTTTGCGGAGCTTGCAACGCTTGGCGAACTAACCCTTCGCGCGCGCAGGGCCAATGTTCAGGTCATGGTGGAAGGTCCCGGACATATCCCCTTCAATGAAATCGAGATGAATGTGAGGCGCCAGATAGAGCTTTGCGATGGCGCACCCTTTTATGTTCTGGGCCCGCTAGTTACAGACATCGCCGCCGGATACGACCACATAGCCTCGGCAATAGGCGCAACGATGGCGGCCTATGCCGGAGTCGCAATGCTTTGCTATGTAACACCCAAAGAACACCTAAGCCTGCCGCTGGCAGACGATGTCCGCACGGGAGTTGTCGCACATAAGATAGCCGCTCATGCCGCGGACGTAGCTCTTGACAAACCCGGGGCCAGAGCTCGCGATTTAGCGCTTTCAAAAGCCCGCTACGCGCTCGACTGGGAAACCCAGTTTCCATTGCTTTTGGATCCAGATCGCGCACGGGAATATTACCGCGAGGCAAGAGTTGATAAATCACGAACTCCAGATCACGAGTCCCAGAAGGCATGTTCCATGTGCGGGGAAAAGTTCTGCGCTATGAAAAACTCACGCGAAATTTCGGGTCTATAAGCCAAGATCTATAAGCCAAAACGTCAAGGATGCGCCATTTATTTAGCTAACCCGCGCCCTCTAACGGTTTGACTATGCATCGCTTTTGCTGTAGTAGCAGCTTCGGTTTATGAAGCTCGCCAATTACACAAGACAGGAAAGAACACTTATACTTCTCGCGAGGATTCTTGCCGTCTTTTTTCTTATGGTGGCGGCTGGCTTTGCGATAGGACCTTTGGTGCTGGTCAATTACATAGCCGATATAGGTCGCAGTTTTCTGGGTTGGTCAACAGGCAGTGCACATCTAACTGCAGATCCGGGATGGGCCGTTCCGACTGTGGCCCTTTACGCAGCAAGATCCCATATCTGCTTTACGGTGCAAAAAAACCCCCTGCAGCACATCGAAAACCTCAAACTTATAATAATTACGGCTTTCCTATCGACGGCGGGTTTTATCGTAACCTACCTCACGGGTCAGGCGAGGTTTTTATATCTTACAGGCGCAGTGATCGAAGGCGGCATATTCATCCTAACCCTCGCTATCTATAAAAACGCCGTGGAAAGCAGAAACAGATGGACGTGAAGGAAAACGAAAACGGCAGATATTCCGATCTTATCGGCAAAGCCAGGCTGTTTTACGCGCTAGCCGAAGCATCGATAAAAACCGCGGTCGCAAAATGGGACGAACTTAAAAGCACTCTGGATCTGGATCGCGATGAATTGGGCATGAGCGAAAATTTTTTGGAATTGGCCCGCCCGCTGTTTCAATTTCTCTACTACAATTATTTCAGGGTGGATGCGAAAGGCGTTGCAAACATACCGGCAAAAGGCCCGGCCATAATAGTCGCAAATCATTCAGGCACCCTGCCCTACGATGGCACGATGACACATCTTGCCGTCTATAACGAACTTAAATCGAAAAGGCTTGTCAGATTTTTGGTCGATGATTTCGTCTTTCAGATCCCCTGCCTTCGCGGTTTTATCGAGCGCACCGGCGGCGTGCGCGCCTCCTTTGCAAACGCTGAAAAGCTGCTTAGAGATGGCAATCTAGTCGTGATATTTCCTGAAGGCGTGGCTGGAGTTGGAAAAACCTACGACGAGAAATACAGGCTCCTGCCCTTTTCTCGTGGCGGTTTCGTCCGGCTTGCCGTAAAGGTACGCGCACCGATAATTCCCCTTTCTATAATAGGTGCCGAAGAAATTCACCCGCTCATCTGGAAATCCAAAGAACTCGGCCGCATGTTAGGCGTGCCTTTCATGCCATTCACCCCCACATTTCCATGGCTCGGGCCTTTAGGTCTTGTCCCGCTTCCGAGCAAATGGAAACTCATCTTTGGAAAACCGGTAAGATACGCCAAAGCCAAATCATCAGATGCGAGAAACGACAAATTTATAGCGCACGAGGCGGAAAAGATGAGACTCGTCATACAGAAAACCCTCGATAGGGAACTTAAAAAACGAAAATCCATCTGGATTTAAATGGAGGAAGATATGCTTGATATAAATTTTGACAATTTCCGGCAGGACAGAATAGGCGAAGAGGGCCTTGGCGAATTCGACCTCGATGCCATAGCAAAACTAATTCCGGCAGCGCATGAAAAATTTCAGCAATGGAGGACGTCAGGCGACGCCATATTCTACGATCTTGCGGGCTCAAAGGATATATCTCCTGAAATTTTTGAGGTCGCGGCAAATACCGCGGAAAATTTCGAAAACCTCGTGGTGCTTGGCATCGGAGGTTCAGCGCTTGGGCTTCGTTGCGCGGCACAGGCGCTTTTGCCTCCGTTTTGGAACATGCTTTCCGGCGAAGAAAGGAAAGGCAAACCCCGGCTTTTCGTCTGCGACAATATCGATCCGGACACCTTTTCAGCGCTCATGCGTTTTATCGATGTAAAAAAGACATGTTTTACCGTAATTAGCAAATCCGGGAAAACCATCGAAACGGCCTCGCAGTTTTTTATAGTCCTTGAAAAGCTAAAACAAAAACTGGGCGACGACTGGAGGAAAAACCTCATATTCATAACCGACCCGACAGCGGGCGAATTAAGACCTATGGTCAAAGCCCATGGGATCACATCTTTTGCCATACCGCCGAAGCTGGGCGGACGATTCTCGGTGCTTTCACCGGTGGGGCTTTTCCCGGCCGCATGCTGCGGCATAGACATAAACGCTCTCATAGGCGGCGCAAAAGATATGGCGGACAGATGCGCAAAACCCGACATTCAAGAAAATCCCGCCTATGCAATAGGAAGTTTTCACTACTGGTTTGATGCTAAAAAAAATAAAAACATAAGCGTGATGATGCCCTACAGCGACGCGCTGTTGCTCGCCTCGGATTGGTACTCCCAGCTGTGGGCGGAAAGCCTCGGCAAATCCGGCCGAGGTCAAACTCCTGTAAAGGCGCAGGGCGCTACCGACCAGCACTCTCAGGTACAACTTTACATGGAAGGCCCAAACGACAAGGTCTTCAATTTCTTGCGCGTTGAAAAATTCAATTTTCCAAGCACCGAAACCAAAATAAAAAACCCCTCCTCTGCATTTTCCTACCTCGACGGCATAGACCTTGGGACGATCCTAAACGCCGAGCAACGGGCAACCGAGGGTGCGCTCACGCAGGCGAAAAGACCAAGCCTCACAATCTCGTTTCCAAAGGTGGATGCGCATCATCTAGGCGAATTTTTCATGCTCTATGAGATCGCCACAGCAATAGCCGGTGCCCATTACGGAATAGATCCCTTCGACCAACCCGGCGTAGAGCTTGGCAAAAAACTCACCAAAGAAATTTTGGAAGCCCGTTTGTAGCTCTTTTGCCTACCCATACAGTCTGGCTGGAATTGTCATAAAATTGACACCTGCCGAGGATCGAGCCTAAAAAAAGAACCGATTTCGTACGCAATTAACGCAACAATTTCGACAAAATGCCGACAACAGTCCTGTCACCATAGGCGTTTTTTTGATTAGACGCCGTGCGTATAGACACCTTCAAATGAAGCGATGTATGCGTCTTTGCAGTAAAAGACAAAAGACTCTTCACAAATGAGCGTTCGGAAAGAAAGGACAAAACTGAAAAATGAAATCGATCATATCCATATTGGCCTGTTCGCTTATATTCGCCGCCTGTTCGGGCGACACCCAGTTTAGCGGATGGCAGACTGAAGAATTCGATCGGATCCAGCTAACTGAAAGCGTTACGAAAACCTTCATACTCGCAAATCCTTCGGGCGACAACGAACAGCGCATAAGAGCGATAGCCTTCGACCGCGGCTCCAACGCGGCAGGACATTTCAGAATAGATTCTGTCGAGGTGGGAAATCTGGAGGTGGACGTAAACGACATAGTTGTTCCACCCGAAAGCCCTGTCAAAATAACAGTTACCTACTCACCCAAAAATCTGGAGACGAGTCTTGCAGGATACGGTGGGTGGGTAACCGGCGAAGAAGAACCCTGGATTCCCAAACATCCAGATGAAGTTGGCAAGGATTTGAACAAAGCTGAACATGCGATACATCGAGCTATAATGATTGCAATGTATGACCATCCTCAAGAAGGAATATTCTACGTTCAGCTCGTGGGCGAAGCGATCGAAGGGCCAAACGGCGAGGAAGAATTCGGCGGAGGTCTCGTGTCCTGCGAACCGGGAAACGGCACTGCCTGTTACACCGGAGGTTTTGCGATAGATATACCCAAGCTCGCACCGGGCGGGCCAAAACCGCTTGAATTAACAGGCCCAATAAAGATGTCTATCAACGGTTCGTCCGTTAAGATGTTCATGGACGATTTTCCGTATGCGATAATGCATCTAAGAAGCGAAGAAATACCGCAGCTGCCATCTGGCGTGACGGCCACGCTTATTCTAAGCGGAGGCGAAGGAGCCGAAGCTCAAGGAACGTTCGACGGATCGAGAATCACCATAAACGACGTATCCTTTAGAATACGCGTGACGCTCGGAGAGGTTACGGCCGAACAGGTGCTCTCCGGCGTATCTGCACTCATCGACTTTAACGTAACAAATTTGCAAATCACCACCATAGCGCCCTACGATCAGGGAGCCATCACCATGCACATGCAGACAAAACTTCCGCAGAAACCATCCGGCAACGAACTTTTCGATCAATTTCTTTCGGGGGCAGAAATCATAACCATCATGGAAGGCGAGCTGGCTTTTTAGCGCACCAAAACAAAGACCGGCTCATGTCTGTCATCTTTCATAATGCAGTATGATGCCGAAGCTTCCTACGAAGTAGATGCTGTCGCCTGATACGCCCCATGCGCTAAGTATGCTCTGGTCGGCGATGCTTTCGGTCTGCGAAAATGAGCTTCCATCGTAATGAACGATCAGGTCGTTTCCACCGACGTTCTTTGTGGTGTCCACATTGACCACCAGAAAGAGATCATCGCCTGAGGTCCCCCATATCTTCGTGATGGGACGGTTAGCCACGCGACCGATGAGCGTCCAGACGCGGTCTGTATTCCCGTCATATGAAATAAAGAGACCGTTTTCGTCGGTGGCGTATGCCTGCGAATCGGAAAGTACCAGGACGGAATTGATGGTGGCGCTAGTTCCGGTGTCCATCTCGCTCCATGAGTCCCCGTTAAATTGCATCGCAATGCCGTTCCTGCCGACAGCGATGACGTTGTTTTTCGATGACCCTGAAACATATTTGGGTTTTTCCATTCGACCAAGCTTACTACTTGCACCCCAATTCTCTCCGCTGTCTTCCGAACGAGAAATATATCCGTCGCCCGATTCGTCGTATCCAACAGCGAAAACATTTCCATCGCCAGATGCCCACACCGAGGTAAAGCAGATATCGGGATCGTCGAGTTTGCGGGTCCAATTCGCGCCATCGAATTTATAGATAGCGCCGCCGTCGAAGCCATGCTGATCGTCTTTGCAATTGACGACATAGATGCTGTCAGCGGCCGATGCCGCTATCCCCATATTCGGGCGGGATTCATCGAGAAAAACCGGCGGCCCCCATAAACTGCCGTCATAGCGAAGAACTACGCCCATGTCCCCGACCGCATAGATGTTGTTTTCGGCAAAGCCCAGAACATCATACAACGGCCAGATATATGTCCCGTTTTGAAGCTGCCACCCGCTGCCGTCGTTGTGGTCTATTATTCCGAAATCTCCAACGACGTAGATATTGTTTGCTGAGGTGCCGTTTATGGCGCGATAATCTATACGGTAGCGGCTTTCATCCTTCCATGAGGAGCCATCGTAATGCATTATGTATCCGACATAACCCACCGCATAGACATTGTCTGCGGAAGAACCCCAGATGGCCGAGACCGTTTCGTTGACATCATCCTGCAGGGTCCAATCCGAGCCGTCATAGTGGAAGAGGAAGTCATTGCCGAAGATCGAGTAGCCGCCGGTGTAAAGATCCGATCCCGACATGCCCCAAAGGGCCCATAGCAGCGTATCGCCGCCTTGAAACTCCTTGAACACGGACCAGCTTGTCCCGTCATATCTGAGGATCTTTTGCGCGATATCTGCGGCATAAACTTCATTCGATGAAAAGCCCCAGATGCTCGTGATCCTAGCCTCGATCGGAAGCGCCATCTCCGTCCATCCGCTTCCATTATAATGCAGGATCTTGTCGTCGCTTCCCACGAAAATATCCGATGCCGAACTCCCCCAGATAGACCAGAGCTCCAAGCCCTCTGAATCGAGATGAGAAAGCGACCATACAGTACCATTGAAGTGCATGATGACGCCGCCCTGTCCTACGGCATAGACATTGTTCGAGGAGCTTCCCCAGACGGCGTTCAAATGGAGATTCGTCTTGCTATCCATCACCGTCCACGCAGCTCCGTCGGAACGTATTATGGTACCAACCCTGCCCACGGCGAAAATATCGTTTTCGGAAATACTCCAGACGCCTTGAAGCCGGTTTCCCTGCGGTGGCGGGTTGCTCCAGCTAAGCGTTCCGGAAAGCTCGTTCGCCGTCGTGAACGAAAAAGAATAGTCCTCCAGCATCCTGTTGCCGCTTGCGTCCGACACCTGAGAGGAGACCGTAATCGCATATTTCGCAGAATAATCGAGGTTACCCAGATGATAGATCGTGACGGTATTCGACGAATCGTCATAGGAGACGTTCGTCGAAACGGTTGCGGATTCTGATGCCATGACGAAGCGCGCACTGGTGATGGTCGAAGGGTCCATCTTCTCGGAGAATATCACCAGGATCGGGATCGCTCACCTCAACCGCAGTCGCACCGTCTGCTGGTATCGTGGACACGACCGTCGGCCTTATCGAATCGCCGCCGCCGCCGCAACCAAAGTTTCCCCCCAAGGCTGCCAATCCGGCCAACACGATGACAGCGAAATAGCTTATCGAACGTCCCATAGCCCTCTCCTTTTTTTGATGGAACCGTAAAAAACGTTATCATTACCTGATGGGTTATTAATTCAGAATGGATGAAAAATCCATCTCTTTGTAAAACAGAAAGTATAATAGAACAGACAGACGATTATTAGAGATTATTTACCCCAAATGTAACCTCACTCTTGAATTCATTACACGGTCAGTCCAATCTTGAAAGCCTTCATTTTATCTTTGTCGCTTGCCCTTTTTTGTCTGATCGTTCCGGCGAGCGTATGTTTTTTTATTATCTTTATGTCGCTGTATCTGAATATTTCATGAAGCCGGCTGAAGACCGACCTCGATTGGTTGAAAATCCAGTTGAAAGGCCACGCCGTAGAACACGAAGTGACGATTATCGCTCTCTTCCCTTTTCCATTTCTTGGAACAGGAAAACCATCCGGCCTCTCTTCGATAAGGAATCCAAACATCCTCTCGAAGATACGGAGAAGGATTGCCGACATGTTTCCCCAGTGGACCGGCGTCCCTATCACCAGTATGTCGGCCTCTTTTATTCCCACTTCCACCTTCGCGATATCGTCCCTTATGACGCACGCCCCTTTAGACTGACACGCCATACATCCTTCACAATCTGCAATGGAGAGGTCCTTTAGGAATATATTATTGATCTGGTGTCCGTTTTCAGAAAAACCCCGGCATATTTCCTGAAGAATGCATGAAATATTCCCGGTTTTCTTAGGGCTCCCGTTTAAAACAAGTATGTTCATACATTGACGAGTTATTGGGTACCTCACTTTTTAGGGGTTTTTTGTGGTTTTGCAAATCCCCCGACTATTTCGGTAACATTTATTTATACGGAGTTTTTTCTATCGCTGAAAGGGCCCCCTAAGGCGCATATCGTTGAAGTTACTGTCGCCGGGATAATTTGGACGTTCGTTATAAAATGGATTTCTGTTTCTATCCGATTCCCTAGCTTCTCTCGAGGATTCCCTTTCTCGGCTTCTCTCTCTCGTTACGTCGCTACCCCGCGCATCCCTTTGACTTGAAGTATCGGTGCGCATTTCTCGGCCTTCATTTATGGCAAAGACGGTCTTAAAACACGACAAGCCCATGACGACAATCACCACCATGACAACATAGCGCATATCATCCCCTCCCTCGTTAAAAGAACCAATACGAATACTCAGCAAGAGATATGCCAAAATTTACGGCGACCTAAAAAAACTCTATTTCGGATTTTTTCTTCTAAAAGACCTTTGGCATCGTTTAAAACGAATTTTCTCGAAGATCGTCAAGACGAACGGAAACAGGATTGGGAAATACTTGGCCTAAACCGCCAATTATTTGGCAACAACATCACCTTGGGACCAGACGAAAATCAGTCGGCCGATTTCGCCTCCGAAATGAGTTTCGATACCTCGTAAGATTTAAGCTCCCGCCATTTGCCGGGCTCTATCTTGCCTAGCTTTAGCGAACCAACCGCTATGCGTTTGAGGTTTCTTACCGGAGAACCTACCGCCTCGAACATGCGTCTTATTTGACGATTTTTCCCCTCTCTTATGCTGACTTCAAGAAGGGTATTGCCGGCTTCGGGCTTTAATATCTTTATCCTGACAGGCAGAAGTCTCTCGCCATCTAGCTCCATTCCAGCCTTCATCGTATGAAGCTGGCTATCTGAAGGCCTGCCTTTAAGCCACACCCTGTAGGTCTTCCATACGCCGTGTTTTGGATGCGTCATCATGTTTATGAATTCACCGTCGTTTGTAAGTATGATAAGTCCTTCGGAGTCGGAGTCGAGCCTTCCTACGGTATTGAGTTCCTTTTTGAGATCGCCTAGCAAGTTCCATATGGTGGGTCTGCCATGCTCGTCGGATTTGCTTACAATTACGCCTTTTGGCTTGTTAAACGCAAGATAGGTGCGTTTGAGGTTTACCCGAAGAAGATTTCCATCAAGGGTAATTTTGTCGTTTAAGGGATTTACCTGCGTGGCCAGATCGATAACCTTCGCACCGTTGATTTGAACCCTGCCGGCGAGTATGGCATCCTCGGCCGAGCGCCTCGACAGCTCAGTCGATAGGGCTATCAACCGATTGAGCCTTAACTTCTCCGGCAGCTTCATCGGCGGCAGAGGTATATTCGGCGGCATTTTCCTGAAAGGCTTCGTTTTCGCACCCCGGCTCTGCCCGGTCTTCCAATTCGTATTCCTCTGCAGACCCCGCTTGGGCGGAGGCCCCTTCGATGATTGACGATTGTACATCGATCCCCCCCAATTCTGGTAAAGGCTTTGGAAAGATATTCTTCTCGAGCCTTCTTAGGGATTTGAGGCTGCATTCAAGATCATCTAGCGCTTCCATGTCCTTGGATTCAACCTCTTCATCCTCGTCTAGCGGATATCTTGGAATGATTTCAGTTTCCTCTTCATCATCCACATCTTCCAGAACTTTCGACCTTTCTTCTCCGTCCTCCGATATCGCCACTGGAACTTCGGCGGCAGATTCGGTTCTCGTTCTGTGTTCGCGCAGGAGCTCTTCAACATCCTTCAAGGTAGGCAGCTCTTTTAGAGTGCGTAAATTAAAGATCTCCAGAAAATCCTTGGTGGTACCGTAAAGAAGCGGCTGGCCGGGTTCGTCGCGTCTTCCAACTATTCGAAGCAACCGCCTTTCAAGCAACGTTTTCAAAACTCCGCCGCTGTCCACGCCTCTTATCTTTTCTATCTCACTTCTCACTATCGGCTGTTTGTAGGCGACTATCGCCAGAGTCTCAAGCGATGGAGATGAAAGTCTCATCGGTTTTGGGACGTTGAGAGTCTTTAGCCAATCAGCGCATTTTTCTTTGGTCCGAAATTGATAACCGCCGGCAACCACCGCAAGCTGCAGACCGCATTCGGGATTTTCGTTCCACCGGGCAGCTATCTCCGCCAGACAACTTTTGATGTCGGCCTTTTCCGCGCCGCCGTTTTCAAGGGCTATCACAAGGCCCGTTTCCGTTATGGGATCTTCCGAGACAAAGATCATGGCCTCGACTATCGCTTTTAGTTCCGCATGTTCCATCATTCCTCCTTCACGACGGCTGCCATAGGCGCATTTTCCTTCGCCGACGAAATTTCTATTTCCATGATGCGCGACATATCATCTTCTGAAACATCCTTCATGGTAAGCTGCACGTGTATCGGACCGCACACCGAGCCTTGATAAACTTTTATCATCCTTAACTTGCACATTTCCAGAAGGGCAAGAAAGGTGACGACCACGGGATATTTTCCGAGGGCGTCGCCTATTAGCTCTTCGATACTCACTGTCGTCACGTTTTTCAAATGACCTACTATCTGGTATATTCGCTCGTTGACCGATATCCTGTCCACGGCAACGTCGTGAAAGTTTTCGGGTGAAACCTTTTTTAGCAGCTTGGAAAACGCTTCTATCAGTTCGAAGACGTTTCCCTCGATGGGTCCTTCGGCTTCACATTCCGGTTTTTCACAGTATTGCTTGACGAAGACGTCCCGCCTTAGCATGGGCCTTTTTAAAAGTTGCTCCGAGGCTTCCTTGTATTGTTGATATTCAAGAAGCCTTTTCACAAGATCGGCACGAGGATCTTCCTCGTGAGGTTCATCGTCCGGAGCCTCGTCGGGAAGCAGCATTCTTGATTTTATGTGCGCAAGCTCGGCAGCCATCAAAAGAAAGTCGCCGGCCATGTCGATATCAAGCTCCCTTAAGGTGTCGAGATATTTCATATACTCTTCGAGGACGAAGGAAACGGGTATGTCATAAACGTCCAGATCGTTTTTTCGTATAAGATGGAGCAATAAATCGAGCGGCCCCTCGAAAATATCCAGATTCACCCTGTAATCGTCACCGACCATGTTAAGTGTCATAATTTCTTGAAGCTCCGTTATTTAGAGTCTGTCGGGGAATGCGCTTTTCTTGTCATCCTCGCGAAGGCGGGGATCCATAACTTGTTGAAACAACTGGATTCCCGCTTTCGCGGGAATGACATTCTTGCTGTTTTTTTGCATTCCCCGACAGGCTCTATTTATAATCTATGCAAATCGCCTTTCGTACATCTTCCATCACGGCACGGGCGGTCTTTCTAGCGCGTATCGAACCCTCTCTTAGAATCTCTAAAAGCTCGTCCTCGCGCCCATCCCACGCCGCCCTCTTCTCTCGCACGGGTCTCCAAAAGCCAAGGGCGTTTTCAATGCACATCTTCTTGCAGTCCACGCATCCAATTTCCGCATTCCTGCAGCAAGACGCTATTTCTTTGATCTTCTCACTTTCGGTAAAGAGCTTGTGATACGCAAAGATGTTGCATACATCGGGATTGCCCGGATCGTCGCGCCTTTTTCTGGCAGGGTCGGTTACGGCTTGCATCATTTTCTTCCTTACCGTCTCCTCGTCATCTGCTAGGTAGATTGCATTGTCAAAGCTCTTGGACATCTTGCGTCCGTCGAGGCCCGGCACCCTCGGAGAAGAGGTAAGTAAAGGCTTTGGCTCAACGAACACTTCCCTTCCCATGATGCTATGAAAACGCCTCACCACCTCACGCGCAAACTCCAGATGGGCAACCTGATCTTCGCCAACCGGAACTAAATGGGCGTTATAAATTAATATGTCGGCCGTCTGCAAAAGTGGATATCCCAAAAACCCGTACATATTGAGATCCCGATCCGCAAGCTGCTGCTGCATGTCCTTGAAGGAAGGAACTCGTTCAAGCCATCCAAGCGGTGTAATCATGGAAAGCAACAGATGCAACTCGGCGTGTTCGGGCACCCATGACTGTAGGAAGATCGTCGATTTTTTGGGATCGAGGCCGCAGGAGAGCCAGTCTTTGAGTATCTCTTTTATTGAAGGAAAAATTTCCCTAGAGTTCTCATAACCCGTGGTAAGCGCGTGCCAGTCAGCCACGAAATAGTAGCATTCATATTCATCCTGAATTTCTATCCAATTACGCAGGGCTCCGAAATAGTTGCCCCAGTGAAGCCTGCCTGTGGGCCTGTTACCGCTTAGCACCCTTTTTTTAAGAGACATACAATCTCTCCATAAGATATCTTTCAGGACGGCAAAAGCAAGCCAGCCAACATAAACACCGGTATCAGGAGGTACCTTAACAGGCCGGTTATAAACAGGGCAAGCAAAATCACGAAACCATATCTGGATAAGCGGTCATAACCTTCAAGCGCAGACACCGGCAAAACTCCCCGAAGCACCGTGCCGCCGTCTAGCGGTGGCAGAGGTATCATATTGAAAAAACCAAGCACCAGATTCAAGAACACACCCGTCTGAAATATAGAAAAAAGCCCGGAAATAACGGTGGCACCGGTCGAACCGGACATGAGCCAAGCATGCGGCAGATTTGGAAGGATATAAAGACCTATGTGTACCAGCACGGCAAATACCACCGCTAAAAAGAAGTTGCTCATCGGACCGAAGGCCGCTACCCAAAGGCTCGATCTTCGCCTGTCACCGGAAAGTCTGTAAGGATTTACCGGCACGGGTTTGCCCCAGCCGATTACCGGCGCACCGGTAAGTATGCCCATTATCGGCAAAAACACCGTGCCCACTATATCCAGATGAGGGATTGGATTTAACGTAACACGTCCCATGATGCGCGCGGTATCGTCGCCTAGGCGGCTGTCCACGTAGCCATGCGCCGCCTCGTGAAACGAAAGCGAAAACAGAAACATCGGATAGAAAAGCAAAAGATCTACGATTCTGGCTTGAAATGGCATGGCGTGCGCATCTAATTGATTTCACTTGAGATGTCAACGGTTTACGAGTCAGTAATTTTATTAACAAGCTAAAGAGATTTTCTACGCAAAAGGTTCGGGCTCGAAAGGGGCCGGTTCTTCAAAATCGCCAGAGGCTCAATCGCCGAGGTCGCGGCTGCCCTTGATCTGGCCTTGGCCTTCGGGCTGCTCCATCGCCGCGAGCAAGTCTCCTTAAAATCTCGCCTTCGTCTGGCCTATGTGCAGATCGGGGCGTTACCTTGAGAGCGGTTGTCAGTTATCTGTTTTCAGTTATCTGTTTTCGGTTTTCAGTTCTCTCGTTTTAAAAGGCGATGGCAGAGCGATGGAATTGCGATGAAACTGCGATGGTACTGCGATGATGAGGCGATTCACGATTTACGAGTCACGATTCACGATTTACGATTTACGGTTCACGATTTACGGTTCACGGGTTTCCGGGTTCCGAGTTCCGAGTCACGAGTCACGGATTTTACGAGTCACGTTAGAGTATATCCCCACGATCCATCTCTGCGACCTTGAGTTGAAGGCCCAGAGGATCGAGCCGTCCTAAATTCTCTACTCCAGACATGTACTGGCCGATAGCGGGGTCGCTGTAGGCCTCGCTTCTGCGCGGATCTCCACGAGATGCGGCCGGCCGCGACAGCTGAAATATCGGGTCATCAACAAGACCGGATGACGGCTCGCCGGGAACTGCGCCGAAGGCAACCTGCTCGGCCATCAAATCGAGTTCTGTCATGTGTCCTGCATATTTGGGATAGGGTGGAGAGATCCCCATAAACGCCGATGCAGTTTGAAGATCGTTTGTCGCCTCGGGATGATGCGCGACGAATCTACTCCAAGTAAGAGCCAGCCTCGCGGATTTTGAAGAGGAGAAAATTTCAGCAGGCACAGGCGCGGTGTGCGGACCCAATATGCCGTAGAGCGGAAACAATTTTTTATTTTTCTTCCACGATTCAAGAGTTGTGGACATACGCCCGGCCTCTTCCATGTAGGCGGCGTGATAGCTGGCACCGGCATCTGTCATCGCCTGTGGAAGGGCATATTGCATGAAACCCGCAATAAGATCCCTATCTGCGTTCTCACCACCGGCGAGTATGCGTCCGATCAATCTGCCGTATTTGTCCCAAAGATCTAAGGTGTCATAGAGTTCGCTATTTGAACTCGTCATGGTATATGCAGGCCCCATCCTTATACCTTCGTCCTTGAAATGCTTACCGAAGGCGTTGGTGACGACGCCAGCTAAACCACCGAGATAGGCTATCCTAGCCCCCACGAGGGCTATGAGCGCGGCCCTATCGCCTTCAGGTATCGCGTATTTCATCTGGAGATAGTTGGCTATGCCGATCACATTTCTGGCGTATTTATCGCTACCTCTGTAAGACTCCAGCGAATCCACGCCGTCCATCCTAACACTCGCTTTATAAGAAACCCACGCAGCACCGTCTATCAATGCGTCCAAAGGGGCATCTACCCACTGTCCACGCCTTTTGAAGGCTGTGATGCTGGCGGTATCGCCGTCGGGAAATGGGTTATTGTCACGCAGTCTTATCTCTACAGGTTCAAGTCGTCCTTCCTTTCCAAAAAAATTGACCCCCGGGAAAAAGGCATCTGTCACGACTCGGTGTAGAGCGTTAAGTTCCGGCGAAGCCGCATCGCGGCCAAATCCCATTCTTCTTTCAGCTTCGAACGCGGTTACCGGATGTACATCCCACTTGCCTCTATCAGGCACAAACCTATGGCGCCACTGAAGCCCCTTCTCCTCACCAACTCTCTCGAAAAGATCGATGGCGACAGCCCTAGTTGCACCTGTAAGACCTAATGCATCAAAACCAATTACAATCGGTATGGGAAATATTCCAGCGCTCGATAAAGGAAGTGCCCCTACGCTTGGTGCAAGAATTAACGATGTCATCTTTTTATCTCCGATATCTGTCGCCCTTAAGCGATGAGTCGCATAATAATAAAAATAGACAGCAAGTCAATAATTGACTGATAGGTTTTAAAGATATCCAACAGATCTACTTGCCGGGAGGGGTGGATTTGCGGTCAAATCTAAATATCCTTGAACCTGTGGCTTGACCCAAAAATCCGCCGCCGCTGACGGTTAGAATGTAAATCGAAAACGCACCGTCCCCGCCTTCATCGATATACATATCGACAGCCGCGCCCGGAAGAAAATCTGTCCTGGCCTCCTCGATAAAACCAAGCGCCCAGTCGAAACGAAATATTACCGCTTCGGAACCGCGGATGAAGGTCTTAAGCCCTATAATACCCTTGACCGGCATGTCGTGATGTATGGCGATCACGCGAAGATTTTCGCCAGTTGCCAAATACACCGGCGCGGTAGGGAAGGTGACGAATTCTCCCGTGTCGGAACCTAAGACCGCCCGGGAAGGCGCAAAAATCTGGTTGATGCTGCCACCGAACTTGTCTGGAGAGCGCCACATCCTCTTAAATTTGCGACCGGTCTTTTTTCTAAGCTCTAGATAATCAATCCCCTTTTGCAAAATGCAGTAAAGCCCTTCGTCGGCGGTTTCAAAGATATCGAAGTCGTAAAGATAGGTAAGCCACGGAAGAACCATCGAGCCAGCCCTTTTTAGCTTATTTTTTTCAACTCCCAGCTTAAATATCTTGCCAAAAAAATAATCCGACGAACTCCATGACTGCCCTATGAATCCCTCTTTTCCTTTCACGACACGAAGAGAGTAAGGGATGTTGGTCATTAGTTCTTCGCATCGACCGTTTTTGAAATTCAAAATCACCGATGCCGGTTTCGCAAAACTTACGGCCGAGATGATTATTTCATCGTCTCCGTCTCCGTCGATATCGTATGCATAGACTCGGCCTCCTTGCGCATCGCCTTTCCATGAACACTGCGCGGCACTCACGAATTTCTCATTTTCAAAGTCGCCCACCACAATAGAATTTCTGGCAAGCAAAACCCACTGTTTGACGCCGTCACCGTTTAGATCGCCCTTGGTCATCCCCCAGTAGGGTTCTTCGAATTCCTTGCCGGCGAAACTATAATTTAATCTCTCGAAGGAGCTTGCAGGCAGAGATTTTTGTACAGCCAACAGGGCACAAGGCTGCGCTACACAAAAAATACAAAGGAATACAAGAAACGAGTTGCGTATGTTCATGGTCAGTCCGTCTGGTTGGAATATCCGAGCGCCCTAAGTTTTTGCGGATCTCGCGTCCAGTTCTTTTCCACCTTAACGAAAAGCTCTAAAAAAACCTTTCCATCGACGAGTTCCTCTATGTCCTGTCTGGATTTTTTTCCCAGCTCTTTTATCCTCGTCCCATTCCGTCCTATTATCATCGCTTTCTGGGATTCTTTCTCCACGACTATCGAGGCCTTGATGCGGGTGATGAGATCATTTTCAGTAGCGTCCAGAAAGGATTCTATTTCCACCGCGGCCGCATACGGAATTTCCTGATGCATCTGCAAAAAAAGCTGGCGGCGAATGAGCTCGGCTACGAGAAATCTCACGCTGTGATCGGTGTAGAGTTCTTTCGAAAAATATTCGGGTCCTTCGGGCAAACGCTGCTTTATAATCCCTATGAGATCTCCGACACCTTCGCATTTAAGAGCAGAGATTATAGCCACCTCTTTCGCGCCCCATTCATCACGAAACCTAAGCGCTGTACTTTCAAAACGATCCCTTGCCAGAAGATCACCTTTGTTTACGACCACTATCGTCCTGTCGGAACCAGCAATATCGAAAAGCCGCTTTTCGATCTGAAAATCTCGGGCATCGGCTGGAACCATAAGACAAACCACATCCGCATCACGTATCACAGCCCCCACTATATCGTTCATGGCCGCATTTAATGGTTTTGTCGACAGATGATAACCCGGCGTATCCAGAAGTATTATTTGCGCTTCATCGTCGCTGAGTATGCCGCAAATCCTGTGCCTTGTAGTCTGCGGTTTTTCGGTAACGATGGCCAGGCTTTCCCCAACGATAGCGTTTATGAGCGTTGATTTGCCTACATTGGGTCTTCCGGCAAGCGCCACATAACCTGATTTGAATTTTGATTCACTCATCTTCAATTCCTTAAAATATCACGGCCATCTCTTTGGCCATGGTCACTCTTCATCATCATAGGGCGCAGTCTCTAATTTTACCAGAGCATCTCTGGCCGCCTCCTGCTCCGCCGCCTTTTTGCTTCCACCTGTGCCGCTGCCCAAGCTCTCGCCATTTATAAAAAGAGTTACCTCGAAAGTCTTGCGATGATCGGGACCGAAGGTTCTAACTAGCTTGTAGCGCGGCACTTCCTTGAAACGGCTCTGAGAAACCTCCTGAAGCCTCGTTTTGTAATCCTTCACAAAACCGACGCCGCCCGCCCTTTCAAGTATTGAATCATAGATTCTGGCAAGCAACTCGAAGGATTTTTTAAAACCGCGATCGAGATACACAGCGCCCAGCACAGCTTCAAAAGCATCCGAAAGAAGTGAGGGCTTTTCTCTTCCGCCCGTACCGTCTTCGCCTTTGCCAAGATAGAGAAAATCGCCCAAACCTATTTTTACAGCCAGTTCTGCAAGCTGCGCCTCGTTTACTACCGCAGCCCTAAGCTTCGAGAGCTCTCCTTCAGGATGTTCAGGAAAGCGTTCCATGAGCATGTGACTTACCGAAAGTTCCAATACGGCATCGCCTAGATATTCGTAACGCTCGTTATGCTCGATGGAAGGCATCCTCATCTCGTTGGCAAAAGATTTGTGCGTGAGCGCACGCTTTAGATGCTCCTTGCGTTTGAACTTGTATCCCAATTTCTTCTCGAACGACTTCAGACGTTTTTTGTCTTCGAATGTCAGCACCATGTTCCTCTCACTTTTTTTTCAGAAACAAAGTCTATTCTAACCGGAGCCATCGCACCGTATTTTACCGTGCCCTTCGGAAGCGATATGGATATCGCGTTGTCGGAAAACGCCTCGACTTCTTTTTTGATATCTCCCTCGTCCGAGGTTACTATGGCATCCACGACCATCCCCTTCTGAGACTCTAAATATCTGCCGCGCAGTTTTTTGGCAATGTCACGAAGCTCAAATGCGCGGGCCTTGATCACACGCGAATCAAGAAAGCCTTCCATCGAACACGCCCTTGTACCTTTTCTTGCGGAAAAAGGAAAGACATGAAGGCCGGCCATCGGTAGTTTTTTAAGCAACGAGGCCGTAAATAGATGGTCGCTGTCTGACTCGCCCGGAAAACCAGCGATCAGATCGCCGGTTATGGCAATTCCGGGAACCAACGAGCCAAGTTTTTTTATGAGAAGCTCCACCTCACGCGAGCGATAGGAACGACCCATTCGTTCTATGATTTTATCTGAAAGGCTCTGCATGGAAAGATGCACGTGGCGGCAAAGCCTGTCCTTCCTTGAAAAAAAAGATAACATGCGCTCGGACATGAGGGAAGGATCTATTGAGGTGATCCTTACGCGCGATACAGAGTTGTCGGAGGTAAGGACATCGACCAAATCTTCCAGATTGCGCCCTTTTGAATTGTACTGTCCGATATCGACACCCGTCAGTATTATTTCGCGATGATGATGCGAAAGCTCCCTGGCCTTTTTTATGACATCATCAAAAGCCACGCTTACGCTCCGCCCTCTTGCCGAAGGAACGATGCAATAAGCGCAGCCCCTGTCGCACCCGTCCTGAATTTTCAAAAACGCCCTCGCCCGGCTTTGTCCCGATGAAACCGCTCCACCTAGATGGCTCTTGGCACAAAACCTTTTCAGCAGATATCCAACCGCGTCGTTTCTGTCTGAGGTGCCAAATACCGCATCGACTTCCTTCATCTCGCCAAAAGAACTGCGGGCTATTTCGCACGAGCAGCCGACCGCAATAATCGTGGCATTTGGATTTCTTGCCTTCGCCCTTCTTACCATCTGCCTTGACTGTCTGTCGGCTATTTGGGTCACGGCACAGGTGTTTATCACATAGGCTTCGGCTGCAGATTCAAAGGACACGATCTCAAACCCCGCCAATTGGCAGGACTGTCTTAAAAATTCGGTATCAGCCCAATTGACCTTGCAACCAAGAGTCGTGAAGGCCACCTTAATCATCGAAAGCCCTCTCTATAAAACCGCCGCCTAAAACTTCGTTTCCCTCGTAAAAAACTGCGACTTGCCCGGGAGCCACCGCCCGCACAGGTCTGTCAAACACCACCTTCACCAAGCCTTCTCCTTCTGGCATTATCTTCGCGGGGGTTCCCCGGTCCATCGATCTTATTTTGACATCCGCCCGGCCGCCCTTTTTGTGTTTTTCCATCGTCCAGCATACTTTTGAAATGAGCATTCCCTTTTTCATGAGCATGTCGCCTGACCCCAACACAACCTCGTTTTTTAAGGGGTCTATCGCCACCACATACTGTCTCTTGCCAATGCCAAATCCAAGCCCCCTTCGCTGTCCTATGGTATAGGCGTGAATTCCCGAATGCCTGCCAAGCACCCGGCCTTGCGCATCCACGAAATCGCCGGGGCCCTTTAAAACGGCACCAGCGCGAGTTTCCACAAATGCGGCGTAATCGCCGTCTGGAATAAAACATATTTCCTGACTTTCCGGTTTTTCGCAGGTTGCAATGCCTCTCTCGTTAGCGAGTTTTCTTACCTCTTTTTTTGATAATCCTCCCACCGGAAACAAAATTCTTGAAAGTTCAGACTGGCCTAACATGTAAAGAAAATAGGATTGGTCTTTTAATTCATCGGATCCTTTGGCAAGATGATAAACACCTCCATCGTATTCTATTCGCGCATAATGCCCCGTAGCTATAACATCCGCGCCAAAAAACGAAGCCCGATTGAGTAAAATGCGAAATTTTATGCGCTCGTTGCAGGATATACAGGGAGACGGTGTACGCCCTTTTAGATATTCCGACACAAAGGGAGCGATAACCTCTTCACTAAATTCCCTTCGACAATCCAGAACATGATGTTCGATGCCAAGCTCTCTACAAACCTCGGCAGCATCGCGCCTATCCAACGGCGAACAGCAAGACGATGCGGCAATGCGGTTACAGGTAAACAGATTCATGGAAACGCCAACGACGCAAAAGCCTGCCTCGACAAGCAACATTGCCGCCACAGACGAATCCACACCGCCGCTCATGGCGACTAGCACGCGCATTTTTTCGTTTCTTTTCACTGCTTTCTCTCAAGCTCCATGAGGCGGGAATTAAGTTCTTCAACGCTTTTGCGAAGGCCGGATATGGCATCGCCGAAAGGATCGGGAAGAGAGGCATGCTGAAGATCAAAGTGATGTTCGCCTTCCTCACAGACGATGGGATCGCGCCTTCTTACGACTTTGGCTGGAATGCCGACCACAGTGGAAAACGGCGGCACATCGTGAATGACCACAGATGAAGACCCAACCCTCGAATCATGACCTATGTTTATGGGACCTAAAACAATGGCGCCGGCACCGGCGATCACCCTGTCGCCAAGGGTCGGGTGGCGCTTGCCTTTCTCAGAACTCGTCCCCCCAAGCGTCACCCCTTGATAGAGCATGCAATCGTCGCCGACCTCCGTCGTTTCGCCTATTACGACGCCCATCCCGTGATCTATAAAAAATCTCCTGCCTATCGTTGCGCCCGGGTGTATCTCTATGCCGGTGATCCACCTTGCAAAGTGGGCAAGAAGGCGGCCCAAAAGTTTTAGCCGATGATTCCACATACAATGAGCTACCCTGTGAATGACAAGGGCATGCAGTCCCGGATAACAAAGCACTATCTCCAGCCTGGAACGAGCTGCAGGATCGCGATCGAATATCATTTCAAAATCTTCACGTATGGTTTTTAGAAGGTTCACCAAACGACCTCATTTTTTTGACGGCGTTTTTAGAGGCACCAAGAACCCTGCCTGATGAATTCGGCAGGGTAAACATAATCGTTTATTCCGATTCGATATGCCTTTTTCTTCGATATCGAAAACTCCTGTTTAGCCAGTCGGGGCGATCGGATTCGAACCGACGACCTCTTGCACCCCAAGCAAGCACTCTAGTCCAGGCTGAGCTACGCCCCGGCCGGCCAAACAGAATTATTTTCAACGAAAAAGACATTAGCCAAACAGCAAAAATCAAAAAGCTTTTACTGTATTAACAACCTAGGCTTTGACCATATCGAGCAAAACTTCAAGATCTTTTCTTATTTTCTTCAAAGTCTTGGAACCTTTCAAATCCAAAGCCTGTGCCGACAGATCATCTTCATCGGGCTCTTCTTCCTTTGCGGGAAAGGCCTCGATCTGCTTGGAAAGCTGTTGTTTCGGCACCTTCACTTCCAAGGGCTCGGCTTCCTTCACTTCCTCGCGTCCCCAATCTTTGAGACGTTTCTTTGCGCCGTTGATCGTGTATCTTTCCCCATAAAGCAACTCTTTTATCTTAAGAAGCATTTCCACATCGCGTCTTTTGTAGAGCCGCTGACCCGACTTAGACTTCGATGGTTTTATGTCCGGAAATTCAGATTCCCAGTAGCGCAAAACGTAAGGTTCGACGACTATAAGCCTCGCCACCTCTCCTATGCGAAAATACAACTTGTTGGGTATTATACCGGGCATATCGCACGCCCCCTTCCCAGAGCAAAAATCTCTGGAGCATTTACGTTACGAAATAGACTTAAAGCTCATCCACCCGTCCCGCCACTGAATTGTTGAGAGTGGCCTTTAACACCTGACTTGGCCTGAAAGTCAGGACGCGACGCGCAGAAATTTCGATTTCTTCCCCGGTCTGGGGATTTCTGCCGATGCGGGGACGTTTTTGGCGAACGACGAAATTTCCAAAACCGGAAATTTTTATTTTGTCGCCTTTGCCGAGGGTCTCCTTCATCGTATCGAAGACCAATTCCACGATTTCAGCGGACTCCTTTTTCGAAAAACCCACCTTCTCGTAAATCTGTTCAATTATATCTGCCTTCGTCATCAGGTCCTCCCTTCCCCCTTCCCGTCCCACTCGAGCAATTCGCTTGGGATGAGTCGGAATGTGCGTATGTTATCATGTTCTTAGCGTTGCACCTAGCCTTGTTTGTAAAATATTCAGTATTTTGAGCTGGGCCTTATCGACCTCTTCGTCGGTAAGCGTCCTTTGATTGTCGGCAAATCTAATCGAAACCGCTATACTTTTGTGCTCATCCTGCACACCTCCACCCCGGTACACATCAAATATTCGCACCTCATCTAGAATTCCCACATTGGAATCGGATATGGCCTTTTCAAGCAGGACGGCAGGAACTCTTTCGGGAACGACAAGAGAGAGATCGCGATCTACAAATGGAAATTTCGAAAGTTCGGAAAATTTAGTAACTCCACCAAAAGATATCTTTGAGATGAGCTCAAAATCCAGCTCAGCCACAAACACTTCCTGATCGATATTCCACGATCCTGCGACATCCGGATGCAGCATCCCAACAAAGCCGGCCAATCGTCCTGATACTATTATGCTGGCAAAACGTCCGGGATGTAGAAAACCGTGGGAATCACCGCGTTGATAAACCGTTTCGTTTTTTATCCGCATAGAGGAAAACAAGGCATCCACCGCCCCTTTGATATCGTAAAAATCGAGCATCTCCGAGGCACGATCCCATCCTGACGAATATCTGTGGCCGGTCATCGCAATTGCCAGATATGAAGGTTCTAAAATAGGGCCTGCAGATTTTTGCCTGTGATATACGCCCTGCAAAGAGAACACGCGCAGATCGCAGCGCTGCCTGCTTATATTCAATTTCATTACGTCCAAAAGACCGGGGAGCAAGCTGGTGCGCATAACACTTTGATCGCCGGACAGAGGATTGGAAATTCTGATGGGCTCTCCGGCTACAGCCTTGAAGGGCTTTAGACTCTCCTCGCTTGTAAAACCATAAAGTACTGTTTCGGCAAAACCCGCAGCCACAAGCAAATCGCGGGCCTTTTGCGCACTGTCGAAAAACTTGGGTTTAGATACCGGGGAGAGAATCGTCTGCGGCATCGTCTCACCTATGTTTTCATAGCCGTATGTCCTGCCTATTTCCTCGATCAAATCCACAGACCTGGTGAGGTCGCGCCTGAATGTAGGCACGACACATGTTATCTTTTGTGATGATTTGCCCGTAGCTCTAAACGACAGCCCAAGACCGGAAAGACATTTTTTAATCTCAACAGCCGTAAGGCTCGTACCTAAAATTCGATTGGCTTGGCAAACGGTTATGGAGATGGTGACCGGCGCGATTTTCCTCGGATAAATATCTATCCAGTCGGACGTGGGAACCCCACCGCCAGTTTCAATTATAATCTGCACGAGCCGGTGAAGGGCATATAAAGTGCCGTTTGGATCCACCCCTCTTTCAAAGCGTTTTGAGGATTCCGAACCAAGGCCCAACCTGCGGGAAGTTCTGCGCACACCGGAGGGATCAAAAAAAGCGCTCTCTAAAAGTACGCGGGTGGTCGATTGCCTTACCTCGGAATTCTCGCCACCCATGATGCCCGCCAAGGCTAGAGGATCTTCGCTGTCGCATATCATCAGATCCCCGGGAATAAGTTTTTTCTCGGTACCATCGAGGGGACGAAACGACAGCTGCGCGTCCAACTCTTTGACGATTATTCTGTTTCCCTTTATAAATCTCGTATCGAAGGCATGTAGGGGCTGACCTGTTTCAAGCATTACGTAATTGGTGGCATCGACAACATTGTTTATCGACCTCACCCCGCATGCGGCAAGCCTTTTTATTATCCAGGAAGGCGATGGACCGATTTTAACTCCATCGATTATACGGGCCGAATATCTGGGGCATCTGCGCGGATGTTTCACAGATATTTTCACAAACTCCGCCATCTTCCCGCTTCCGTCCGGAGCTTTCACAGCAGGAGGTGAAAAGCCACATCCGGCAATCGCTGCGATTTCCCTTGCCACACCAACAATAGACAGACAGTCGGCGCGATTGGGAGTCACGCCAAGCTCGAAGATCACATCCTTCCCGGAGCGCTCCATCCCCTCGACCTCCAAGCCGCCCATAGTGAGCATTTCGGCGGTCTTTTCAGGGGACCTTTTCAAATCCACGAAATCTTTTAACCACTCCAGAGAAACTTTCATTCGTTGAAGACACCTTTTAAAAAATCAGAACTGTTCTAAAAATCTCATGTCGTTTTCGTAAAACAGCCTGATGTCGTTTATCATATATTTGAGCATCGCTATCCTCTCGACACCCATCCCAAAGGCGAACCCACTGTATTCATCGGGATCGAGTTTTACCTTTTCAAATACTGCCGGATCGACCATGCCACAGCCTAATATTTCGAGCCATCCCGTCTGCTTGCATACCCGGCATCCCTTTCCGGAGCATATCACACAGCGTATGTCTATCTCGGCGGAAGGTTCGGTGAACGGAAAAAAACTCGGGCGCAGCCTGACGCCTGCTCCAACGCCGAACATGCAATGACAAAAGGTCGAGAGTACACCCTTGAGATCTCCCATCGTGATGTTTTTATCCACCATCAGCCCTTCGACCTGATAAAACATGGGCGAATGAGAGACGTCGTTGTCGCGACGGTAAACAGCGCCGGGAAAGACGCCCGCTATGGGAGGTTTTCGAGATTCCATGACGTGAATCTGCACGGGCGACGTGTGGGTGCGCAAAAGCCTTCCGTCGTCCACATAGAACGTGTCGTGCATGTCCCTAGCCGGATGATCCTCCGAAACGTTTAACGCCTCGAAATTATAATAATCGGTTTCGATTTCCGGGCCTTCGAATACCGAAAAGCCCAGCCCGGTGAAAATAGAGACTATCTCGCAAAACACGCTTCTTAAAGGATGAATTCGTCCAGCGGGCAAGGCGCGCCCGGGAAGCGTTATATCGAGCTTGTCCTTTTCGATGGAGCGCTCAAGCCGGCTTTTTTTAAGATCGGTGGAAAGACTTCCCAGTTTTTCTTCGAGCATCGCCTTTAGGACATTGACCTCGCGACCAATAATGGGCCTTTCGTCGGAGGAGACGTCTTTCATCGACTTGAGGATGGCGGTGACAAGCCCCCTCTTGCCCAGATATTTCACACGGCAACTCTCGGCCGAAGAAACATCGGAAACCGATGCGATATCGGCCATGGCCATATCCTTAACGCTCGAAATTTCCTGCAGCAGTTTTTCTTTCATCGGTCCCAGTGGGCTTTGAAAATGGTTTCAGCTCAAGCCTTAATTGCCGGCCAGCTTGACGACGGCAGTAAAGTCTTCGGGATAATTGACCGCAAGCTCCGCCAGCGTCTTCCGGTCAAGATCCACGCTCTTTTTCTTTAGACCTCCCATAAGCCTGCTATAGGAGGTGCCGTTTAGCTTGGCGGCGGCGGCTATGCGCGTCTGCCACAGCGCCCTAAAATCGCGCTTGCGCAATTTCCTGCCTGTATAGGCGTATGAAAGCGCCTTATCTACGGCATTCATAGCCGTACGTATAAGACGCCTGCGTCCGGCATGATAGCCCTTCGCAAGCTTTAGCACTTTATTACGGCGGCGTCTGGCTTTAAAACCTCTTTTTACTCTTGGCATATCACGTACTCCTTCCTGGAAGTTAAGCTATTGCGAGCATGCGCTTCACACCCTTCAAATCGCTTTTCGAAACGAAGGCCTCCGAACGCAACCGGCGCTTTTGTTTTCTGGTTTTACTAGACAAAATATGACGAAGTTTTGCACGCTTCCTTTTGATCTTCCCCGACTTGAGGGCGGAAAAGCGTTTGGCCGCACCCCGTTTGGTCTTCAATTTTGGCATAACCGCTCCTTTACTTCCGTTTTTAGTTTTTGATTTCAATGACGAGCCCGCGCCCGCCTGCCTTTTTTGGTTCGTTTTTTTCTTCCGGTTTTTCTTCTTTCTTATCCTTGCGCTTGCCGGGGCCTAGCATCATAAAAAGCTGCCTGCCTTCCATCTTGGGAGACGACTCAGAATCCCCTATGTCTGCCACAGCTTCGAGTATCTTTCTCATGCGGGCGTAACCCAAATCCACATGGGCCATCTCACGTCCCCTAAAGCGTATAGTACACTTGACCTTGTCGCCTTCTTCGAGAAATCTTCTTATGTGGCGAAGCTTGGTCTGGAAATCGTGCTCGTCGGTGGACGGCCTCATCTTGATTTCCTTTATATGGACCACAACCTGCTTTTTTTTCTGCTCGTTCTTTTTCTTACTTTGTTCATATTTAAACTTGCCATAATCCATTATCTTGCATACCGGCGGAACCGCCATCGGAGAAACTTCCACCAAATCGAGCCCTGCCTCTTCGGCCCTCTTTATGGCCTCTCTGGTGATAAAGACTCCGAGTTGATTGCCTTCCTCGTCTAGAAGCCTAACCTCCGGCACTCTTATTCTGTGATTCATCCGCGGCTCGTCCTTGCGCGGCCTTCTGTCGCCAAATGACATTACTTTTTTGATAATCACACCTCCTTGTTAAGCGATTCCCTTGGAAAGAACGTCTTCGAGAGCTTTTTTGCCAAAATCGTCGATAGACATTCGCCCCATATCGCCATTTTTGCACGATCTTATCGAAACAAGTTTTTCACCAGCTTCTTTTTCACCCACCACCAACATATACGGAATTTTCGACATCTGGGCGTCCCGGATCTTAAAGCCCAGTTTCTCGTTTCTACCGTCCACTTCGACGCGAAGATTTTCTCTTCTGAGAATATCTCTCACCTCATTTGCATAGGATATAAAATCCTCGCTTACAGGCAAGACCCTTGCCTGAACCGGTGCAAGCCACGTGGGAAAAGCGCCGGCGTAATGTTCTATCAGGACCCCGAAGAATCTTTCAATACTTCCCAAAAGAGCCCTATGAACCATATACGGCCTGTGCTTTCGGCCATCCTGACCTATGAAGTGCATATCAAACCGTTCGGGCAGATTGAAATCGAACTGGATGGTAGTCATCTGCCATTCGCGGCCAAGCGCATCCTTCACCTTAAGGTCTATTTTGGGACCATAGAAGGCCCCTCCGCCTTCGTCTAATTCGTAGTCGATCTTTTCGCCGTCGATCGCCTTCTTGAGAGCAAGGGTGGCATTATCCCAGAGATCTTTTTCGCCCACCGCCTTTTCGGGACGCGTCGAAAGGTAGGCCCTGACATCGGAGAACCCAAACGACTTCCACATAAAAAGAGAGAACCTAAGAACATCGGCTATTTCGGAATCAATCTGATCTGGCGTGCAGATGATATGGGCATCATCTTGCGTAAAACCGCGAACGCGTAAAAGACCGTGCAGCACTCCACTTTTTTCGAAGCGATATACAGTGCCAAGCTCCGCCCACCTCAAAGGCAAATCCCTGTAGGAGTGAATCTGTTTTTTATATACCATGATGTGAAACGGACAATTCATGGGTTTTATATAGTAATCCTCGTCGTCTATATTCATCGGCGAGTACATGCTTTCCGAATAAAACTCGAGGTGCCCCGACGTCTCCCAAAGCGTGGCCCTGCCTATATGAGGAGAATAGAGGAGTTCGTAACCGTTCTTGTAATGTTCTTCTTTCCAGAATTTTTCTATCGTGTCGCGTATTCTGGCACCCTTGGGATGCCAAAGAATAAGCCCCGGACCGTAATCATCGAGACTCGAAAAAAGATCCAAATCCTTGCCAAGCCTTCTGTGGTCGCGTTTTGCCGCTTCTTCGAGCATCGCCAGATACTGCCTTAACTGTTTTGCATCCGAAAATGCCGTGCCGTACAAGCGTTGAAGCATGGCGTTTTTTTCGCTTCCGCGCCAGTATGCCCCGGCCACCTTAAGCAATTTGAAGGCCTTCACCTGACCTGTATGTTCCACATGGGGTCCCCTGCACAAATCAACGAAAGCGCCGCTTCTATAGATCGTGATCTGCTCGCCCACGGGCAACTCATTTATAAGTTCCACCTTGTAGGGATTGGCGGCGAATATCTCCAGTGCCTTTTCGCGGGTTATCTCCTCTCTCACGAAAGGCTCTTTCCTGTCGATTATCTCCGACATCTTGTTTTCTATCTTTTCAAAGTCGTCCTCGGAGATGTTTTTTTGCGTATCCACATCGTAGTAAAAACCATCCTCAACCGCCGGGCCTATCGCAAGCTTAACGTCCGGATACAGCGCGGCTATCGCAGCTGCCATGACATGCGCTGCAGAATGGCGCAGTGTTTCAAGCGCTTGTTTTTTTTCGTCTAACCTCAAAGCCATCGGTCTCTCCAAAAAATGTGGGCGTAACAGGACTCGAACCTGTGACCCCTACCATGTCAAGGTAGTGCTCTAGCCAACTGAGCTATACGCCCATCAAAATTCACGCATCAGTCAAAATCAACTCAAGCTATACGCTCGAAATATTTTTAGCCTTTAGGGTTGAAAAGCAGAACTACCTAAAAACTATCGAGAAATCAGATAGGCAATGGACGCATCAATGTCAAGAGAATTGATTTCCACGACAAAACGATACAACACTTAAAGCAACCTATAGATATTGCCATCTAACATTATGTTATACAATTAAGATATCTTAGATATCATGTCTTCTATGGACGATTTTGGAACGTTTCCGATGAGTTGACCTACGTTCTCGCCATCCTTAAAAAAAAGGATCGTCGGAATACTTCTTATAGCGAACTGACCCGCAATATTGGGGTTTGAATCCACATCGACTTTGCAGACCTTGACCCTGCCGTCTTGTTCGTTAGCGACCGTATCTATCGTCGGGGCAAGAGCCCTGCAGGGGCCACACCATGAAGCCCAGAAATCTACAACAACTGGAACTTCCGCATTTAAAACCTCGGATTGAAAAGTGGAATCACTTACTTCAACGACGTTTCCTGCCATGGCAATTCCTCCCTTATTTGGATGTTTTCCGGCGAAGCATGCCTAGCCAACCGCGGAGAAAATGGCAAGAAATAGTTTACTTTTAAAGCTAAAAATCTGCTGCTGAAAAATTCAAAATAGAAATGATTTCGACGGGCAAATTGCCCGAATGATCAAAACATAAATCTGCGACGATGAACGCTGATGAGAAGGCCTATGGATACCATAATAGCTATCATCGACGAACCGCCATAGCTCATGAGGGGAAGCGTAACACCGGTCATGGGCATAAGCCCCAAGACTCCGCCTAGATTGATTGTCATCTGCCAAAAAAGAAGCGACACCACCCCTATACACACAAACGCCCCGAACCTGTCGCGGGAATGAGCCCCTACATCCACCCCCATAAGAAGAAGCGCGGCGTAGAGGGAGAGCAGCACGAGCGAACCTGCAAACCCCCATTCTTCGGCAAATACTGGAAAGATAAAATCGGTATGACGTTCCGGAAGATAGCGCAATTTATTTATATTTCCTCTAAGATATCCTTTTCCGAATATCGCACCCGAACCAACTGCTATTTTCGATTGCATGAGATGATATCCGCTGCCTCTTATATCCTGCTCGGGATGAACGAAATTCAGTATTCTGTCTCGCTGATAATCTTTAAGCCCGAAATTATAAACACCGACAGCAGTAACCGTGGCAAGGATGGCACATATGACTATGGTCTTCTTTTTCACACCCGCAAAAAGCGACATCGAAATAAAGATGCACAAAAGAAAAAGCGAAGATCCCATGTCGCCTTGCAGGATGATCAGGGAAAAAGGAATAGCCATAAGCAACGCCGGACGCCAGAGCGCTGAAAGCGAATAGCCGTCCGGATTGGGATTGTTGGCGAAAAATCTTGCGGCAACGAGTATGTATGCAAGCTTGGCAAATTCGGCCGGTTGCATAGAAAACGGGCCCAGCTTGAGCCAACCATGAGTGCCTCTAACTTGATCGCCAAGAAGTATGGACAGGGCGAGCAAAAGGACTATCACCACAAAAAACACGTATGCGAAGCGATAAAAATATCTGTAATCGAAAAAAACCACCATGAGCATGAGAACCGATCCGATGACGGTCCAAATAAGTTGTGACCAAAAAAGAGCCGCCGATCCGTCCTCGCCCCAGAAATACACCGCACTATAAAGGTTCAAAAGCCCTATGGCTACAAGCGCAAAAGTGACACCCAAAAGAGGCCAGCCAAATATTATGTTTCTCTTAGCCATTTATTTCTTTTCCCGCCCGGATTCTTCGTATCCATGTTCGATGTCGTAATATTTTTGCAAAATTGCTCCGACTATCGGCGCAGCAGCGGATGCGCCAAATCCACCATGCTCTACTATCACAGCCGCAGCGATCTTCGGCTCATCTGTGGGAGAAAACCCTATAAACCAGGCATGATCCCGACATATCTCGGCGGTACACTTTGTCCAGGCCTCCATCGCCACCGTCTGTGCCGTGCCTGTCTTGCCGCCCATCGTGGCTTTCTTTACCGAAAGCCTGTGCGCCGTTCCGCCCGGTTCAGCCACCACGCCTATCATAGCCTCTTTGACCTCGTTTAAAACCTTGGGATCGACATCCACCCTTCCAAGGTCATCGGGTTCGCTCCATCTATAAACTTCCTCACCGCCGACATCGAAGCCCTCTTCGACAAAGTGCAGCGACAGATATTTCCCGCCGTTGGCTACCAGCGCGGCGAGCATCGCATTCTGAATGGGCGTTACCACGTTGTAACCCTGACCGATCGCTATCGAGAGGTCTTCACCTCTCTGCCAAGGGACGCCAAATCGCTTTTGTTTCCATTCGGAAGTCGGAATAAGGCCGGGCCGTTCGTTGTCAAGAGGCACACCGGTGAGCCGGCCGAAGGTGAACATGTTTGCGTATTTTGCTATTCTGTCAACCCCGAGACGAAGCCCCAACACATAATAGTAAACATCGCATGAAGACACTATGGAACGATGAAAGCTGATGGGACCGTGCCCGCTTTTACGCCAACACCGGTAGGGCCTTCCGCCAAAGACGTAGGCACCGTGACAGGAAACATTTTCATTTGGCGTAACAAGCCCCTCGGCAAGACCTGCTATTCCCATGAGTATTTTATAAGTTGATGCGGGCGGATAGCCTCCTTGAATGGCCCTGTTTAGCAGAAATTTGGATGGATGTGAGGCTATCTCATTCCAGTAGGCGTTTCCGTCAGGGCTTGCCAGCCTGTTTAGATCGTAGGATGGAGAACTATACATGGCCAGAACGCCTCCGGTTCGCACATCGATAGCCACGGCGGCGCCCTTCTTTTCTCCGAACATGTCCCTTGCGATCTCTTGAAGATCAAGATCTATGGTAAGTTTTAGACTATGGCCTACCACCGCAGGCCTTTTTTCCAACTCCGAGCTCATGCCTTCATAATCTATTTCCCGGCCAACCGCATTTACTATGCGTTCCTCGTAACCATCCTCTCCTCTAAGAAGAAGATCCCATCGTTCCTCAAGCCCTCTAACTCCGACCAAGTCTCCTCTTCTGTATCTTCCCGGATGTAGCTTTTGATATTGCTTGAGTCTTTCAGGATCTATCTCGCTAACGTAACCTAAAACATGCGTGGCGGCATTGCCTTTCGGATAGGTTCGTTGATATTCAACATTCACATCCACCCCGCGCAGATCAAAGGGATCCCGGTCGTCCTGCCACGGATTTTTACGCGACTTTATGAGGGCAACATCGTCTGGCGAGGCATCCTTTTTGAGTACAAGTGGCTGGTATCTGGGCTGCTTCACCCTCTTCTCCCAAATTTCGTCAAGCCTTTCTCTGGAAATACCAAGCAATCCCGAGACTGAATTTAGCGTCCTGTCGGCATCGACTACATATTGGGGAATAACGACTATGCTAAAAGAAGGCCTGTTATCGACCAAGGTCTGTCCCCGTCTGTCGAAAATCGCACCGCGCGGCGCCGATATTTTCGTCGCTTTGATGCTGTTTTCGGTGGAGAAAAATCTATAGAAGTCTCCCTTGATGACCTGCAGAAAATAGAGCCTCATGATGACGATGAGGATAAGCAGCAGCACGAATATATATCCGTATTTGAAACGATCTTCTATATCGTGCGTATATTCTTGCGTCAGTTTCATAAAAACCAAGATTCAATTCTAATAAGAATTTATTAAAAGCCCGACTATTTCATAACCAAACCCTTGGGCCTCGTTATCTTTTCCCAGGTCAAATCCCAATACCACGTGATAAACGGCATAAGAGCAAAGGCGGTCGCCGCATCCAAAAGAGCCTGCGCCGGAGCACTTTTCATCAAAACTTCAGGGAATATGATCTTGCCCGTGATGGCCAGAAGAGCCAAAGATCGCACGACACTATTTAGAAGACTTATCATCGCCATCCAAAAAAGCAGTGCAACCCCGGCCTGAAACGATATCTTCGCTATGATCGTGCGCATAACTCCGTAAACAACAAGATACGAAACCATCGAAATTCCAAAAGGACCGGCCGAAGATATATCCACAAAAAGTCCAAA
>Ga0351854_1008_pt1 | contig 48505 bp, 31 predicted proteins | sample BONcelHFGM3001C9_FD_206793 | JGI IMG/M metagenome (GOLD analysis project Ga0351854, IMG submission 206793) | Enriched cells from coal bed in the Powder River Basin, Montana, United States - BONCAT cells FGM rep2 HSBNCT.FGM.300.1.C9 ...
ATTAAGGTCCTTTATTTTTTGCTCGTCGGCTTTTCTACGTGTGATGTTTCTGCCGATGCTCAACATTCCCGTAATCTCCCCTTCGTTCATTACCGGTTTGGCGTTAATCTCAAAAGTAACTGCACGGTCAAATCTATCTAAAAAGACTGCTTCAAATGTGGTGATATCTTCTGTAACTAAAATTTTGGAAAATGCTTCTGTAATTTTATTCTCATATTCTTTATCAATAAACTCAAGAAAATGTCTTCCTTTCATTTCCTCTGGTGTATAGCCTAGTGCTCTTGCGCCATTTTTATTAACCATCCAAAAATATCCGAATCCATCTAATATAAATATGAGATCATCGGCAGTATCAACCAATAAACGAAAACGCTCCTCCGATTTAACAAGCTTAAGCTGAATAATTTTTTCTTCAGTTATATCACTAAGAGTTCCAACTACACGAACGGTTTCTCCCCCCTTTTTTATAGGTATTCCCGAATGTCTAATCCAATGTTCTTTTCCAAAGCGATCTTTCATTCTATATTCAACAACACAGTCATTACCGCTTTTTAATTTTTTTATAAATTTCTTGAAATTCATAAAATCATCGGGATAAATAGAACGAAGCATTTTTGTTTTATTGCCGTAAATTTCTTCAGGTGTAAACCCAAAGAGTGTTCGTACGGCATCAGAAATAAAATTGTAATCAGTGCCTTCAGCGTTCGATGAATAAAAAACTGTTTGTATGCTATTTAAAGTTTCTGATATACTTTGCTCTTGTTCTCTCGCATCGGTCACATCATGAAAAAAAGAAACTTTATACACATCCGATTCGGCTACGCTAAAAGTATCAACTCGAAACCATTTGTCACCTAAATTTGCATCGGTCACTTTAAATAAAAAGTCTAATACCGATTTTGACTCATCGTTTAAAAAAGGAAGTTCTTTGTGGGACAGCTTAAAATTTCTTGAATCGAATAAATCTCTATTTTGAAATAAATCGTTTTTAAAGTCATACCCGGGACCAAATAAATCTAATAGTTTCTTGTTGGGAACAATTGATGAATCTTTATTCGTTATTAACATTGGTGCTAGGTTTTGGTAGAAGAACTCAGCGCCGGGGAAAATGAAATTTTCTGTTGTGTTTGTCGTTTTCTTCACTTTAAACTTTATAAGTTGAGATTCCCATTCTTCAAATAATGGATTTAAGACTCATCTACAAACTTTTTTATTATTTTAGTCTAAGATAATAAAAAGGAAAGAGAATTTTTTAATGTTTCGATAAGATATCTTTATCTGTAAAATAAGGTAATAAATACCATCTCCGAAAAATTAAATGTGTTTTTGAAAGTAATTACAAGATTTTAGAAAATGAACAAACTGAATAAAAAGCCGGAGTTGCTTGCACCAGCCGGGAATTGGATGATGTTGAATACCGCTATTCATAATGGCGCCGATGCAATTTATTTTGGGGTTGAGAACCTAAATATGCGTGCCGCGGCTAACAATTTTGCGGTTGAAGACTTGCCAAAAATTGTTGAATTGTGCATATCTGCTGGTGTAAAAGCTCATTTAACCCTGAATACCATAATTTATGAAGGAGAGTTAGAGCAATTAGATGAAATTGTTCAAGCGGCAAAGCAAAGCGGAGTTGATCTAGTTATTTGCTGGGATATGTCGGTTATTAACAAATGTTTAGACTACAACATGCCCTTCTGTATAAGTACTCAGGCTTCAATTTCAAATTCAGAGGCGTTAAAATTTTATGAACGATTAGGGGCTTCTCGGGTAGTGTTGGCGCGTGAATGTACTCTTGATAAAATAAGAGAAATAAAATCCAAAACTTCTCTTGAAATAGAAACATTTATTCATGGGGCAATGTGCGTGGCCGTTAGCGGAAGATGTTTTATGAGTCATGAGTTATTTAATAAAAGCGCAAATAAAGGAGAATGTCTTCAACCTTGCAGAAGAGAATATGAAATTAAGGATGTTGATGATAAGTACACATTAATACTTGGTGAAGATTATATAATGTCGCCAAAAGATTTATGCACGATCCAATTTATAGATAAACTGATTGAATCTGGAATTGATTCATTCAAAATAGAGGGAAGAAAAAGGAGTCCCGAATATATTTCCACGGTCGTTTCAACATACAGAAAGGCAATTGATTTATATTTTGAGGGAAATCTTACAGATGAAATTAAAACTAGTTTTTATGAAGAGTTGCAAAAAGTGTACAACCGCGGATTCTCTTCCGGATTCTATTTTGGCGTACCGGGTGGAGACGGCTTTACAGATAAACATGGCAGCAGCGCAACAACTAAAAAAGCATACGTTGGAAAGGTTCTAAATTACTACAAGCAGTCAAAGATTGTGTTTATTCGGTTGGAAGCAGAAACTCTTGCTGTGGGGGATTCAGTATATCTTATTGGAAACACAACGGGAGTTATAAACCAAAAAGTATCTAATATGATAAGAGATAATGTAGAAATTGAAATGGCTAATAAAGGAGACGAAGTTACTTTTGTTTGTGAAGATACGGTTAGGGTGAATGATAAAGTTTACAAAATAATAGATGCAACGGGTTAATTACTTCCACTGAAGCTTTGGTTTGCCGCCGCCAAAACTTTCCATTGCTTCTTCTAAATTTGGAAACACTTTAAATACTTTATCCATTCTGGTTAATACAAAAACTAAGGAAGGCATCTCTTTATTGTAAACAAGTCTTAAATCGCCATTAATCGAATTAACTTTTTTAAGAAGCGCCACCATAGCTCCCAAAAAAGTAGAATCTACATATTCACACGTACTCAAATCAATAACTATTTTATTAGAGCCCTTGGCAATTAATTCACCGATATATTCTTTAAATGTGACCGCTTTTGCCAGAGTAGCTCTATTCAATAGAATATTAATCACAGTTATTTCATCTTTAATTTCAAAACTAAAATCGAATGAATCCAACATTTTCTAACACTTATTTAATAATGATGCTAAATATATAAATAACTTGTTTAATTGAAAAATAAGTTGAGCGGGGGGCATCTCTAATTGACCGAGATTTAAAAATCGAAAGGCGAAGGTGCCTTTCAAACTTACTCCCTTCGCCAATCTTAAGGACGGAGTCCATGTGTGTGTGTTTATCTGCCACGCAAAAACAATGCCGTAATTAAATGATTGCTATTTGCTCAATAAACGAAGGAGGTGGTTGGTAAAATTATAATTCGATGCGAAAATATTTCGCGGCAGTTGAAAAATTTTCTTACCAGTTAAGGGGAAAAAGAAATTCTATGCTAAGGCTTTCTGTCTTTGGAGTGTAATATAATTTTGTGTTCAATTCTTGAGTCTCGCCAACTTGATTTGAAAAAAACAGAAAATCAATTTGACTGTAGAGCCAAACAAGGGCAAATGATGTGATTAAAAGATTTCTCGCTTTATATGCGGAGTTGTATTGTGAGAACTTTGCCTCAATTAATGCTTGATTTGTTTCGTTAAGATAAGCGGATTCTTTTTCTTTTGTATTGGAGATCGAATTTAGCATCATTATAAAGTTGACCGCGGCAACCCCGGTAGTTATTAATCCTTTTGTTGTGTTGCCAACGCTAATTTGACCCCAGCCTGGAATTAATAAGTTTTTAAGTGCGGCCATTCTAAAATGATCATAATCAATAATAGGCGGAGATAGATCTGTTCTAACATTTTCGAGAGGATCAAGTGGTAGCGGATTTTTTTGATCATAATCTCTTTTTACTTCATCAAAAATAGCAACCAAGACTGGCGATATTTTAGAAGGATTTGGATTGAATTTTCTATTAATCAATAGAATGTTCTGAAATGAGTTTTTTGTCTCTTCTCCATTGCCAAGTGAATAGTGGGAAATAGCTTTCATTAAGTGAACTTCAATTCTCAATGAGTCTGAAAGATCCCCCTCATTGAGTAGTTTTTCTGATTTCGAAATTACTTTAAAATATTCGAAATCCTCGAAGTCCTTTTTTAATTCTAAAAATGAATTCACCTGTCCCATTAAAGAACCGGAAAGCATTATCACTGAGAATATGGTCAAAAAAGTTTTTATCATCTTTGAGAGAAGCTTTTTCTATGTTTATGAAAAATTATGGCTCTCCAACTTATAAAAATAAACACCGCTTGGCAATTTGCTGATAATATTTACTTGGAAGAGGATTACATGAACAAATATTTAATTTGGCCATTTATAATTTACCAATAGGTTATAGTTGTCTGGGTAGTTGTGAGTAAATTTTAAAATAATAACGAATTTTGAAAAGCAAAGATGAAAAACCCCAGTAACCCATTATTAAATTATGGTTTCTTGAAACTGAATTTTAGTTTTAATGAATCTCCCGCACGAATATAAAAAGCAGTATCAATATCACGATAATCATTATTTCGTATTATTAATCTAACCGGACCCGGCTTCACTTTTAAAAAATCGGGCGAGGGAATTTGACCTCTCTTTTCGCCATTGATATATACATCACCAAAAGGATGAACAAAACATTTAACAAATCCCATTGTTGCATCAAGAGAAATGCGTACATTTTTTACTTCACCAGCATTAACCTTTATTGTTTGTGAGAAAACTGGATAATCTGGATGAACTAATTTTAAAGTGTATTCTCCCGCCTGCAAATTAATTGGTCTAATGCTAACGTTCGGGGTTACACCCATTCTTTCTCCATCAATAAATACTTCTGCCCAGGGCAGACACTCTACCACTAGTCCTCCCAACCCTAACGACTTTGGTTCAGAGTCTTTGTTTTGTGTGTTATTTTGTGTTGTAGAGTTTAATTCATTCCCATCTTTATTTTCCTGTGTTAAAGGAAGCTCTGATGTTTCCTGGATACTATCCTTATTGATTGGAGGCTGCGGGTCATTTTGTGTCGATGAAGTATTGTTGTTCTGCTGCTGTTGATTGGTTAGATCGTCTTTGTTTCCATTAGTTGAAAAAATTTGCGACAACACAAAACCACCCACGATTAAAATAAAAATGGCAATAAAAGCGAAAGCTAATTTTGATCTTTTTTCTTCGCTATTAAAATTATTTACAACAATTGTTGGCTGCTCAAGATTTACATTAAGTGTTGTCAATATTTCTTCGGCCGATTGCACTCTATCAGCAATTTTCTTCTTTAACAAAAGAAGAAGAATATCTTGAATGTTCTGAGGTAATTCTTTGATTATCGAGGGGAGATTTGTCTCATCATAACTAATTATTTCGTTGAGAGTTAAACTTACGTTGTCTCTTAAAAAAGGATTTTTACCTGAGAATAATTCGAATAACACGACACCTGTAGAAAACAAATCACTCTGAGGAGTTAATTTGGCGCCCCGTACTTGCTCTGGACTCATATAACTTGGCGTGCCAACAATAGAATAAGGATTGGTAACAAAATTATCTTCCGAAGAGAGGGCAAGGCCAAAATCGCCAATCTTTAGAGTTAAGTTTTTATCAATAAATATATTTTCCGGTTTTATATCCCGGTGAATAATTTGATTTTTATGCGCGTAATCTAATCCTTTCAAAAGCTGAATCATTAAATGTTCTTTTTGTTCGAGCGAAAGAGATTTTGTTTTAAGCATGTTACGCATGCTCTCTCCTTCTATATATTCAAAGGAGATGTAGAAAAACTCTTTGCTCATTCCAAAATCTAAAACTTTAATAATGTTTTGATGATCCAGCCGTGCGAGTATTTTTGCTTCTCTTTTAAAACGCTCAACAATGGAATGATCGGGGAGTTTTTTCGTGTTAAGAACTTTTAAAATTATTTTTTTACTTAGATAGATGTGATTGGCAAGATAGACTCCTGCGTGCTCATCTTTTTTAAGAACTTCTATAATTTCAAATTTCTCAAATAATATTTCGGAGGTTAAGCCTTGCATTAATTACCGTTTTCTCCAAGTTCTTTTAATTTGAGCTGTATCCATCTAACCGATACATTTAATGATTTTGCGGTGAGAGTACGGTTCCCGTTAAATTCATCAAGGCGTTTTTTAAGCAGAAGCATTTCAAACTCGTGCAAAGTACCATTAAAATTTTCTAGATCTTTTTCATCTTCAAGAATTATATGTTCGGGCAAAATTTTATTTCCATCGCATAAAATTATTGCTCGTTGAATAACATTAATTAATTGACGAACATTACCTGGCCAAAAATAGCTTTCCAATTTTTTCACTGAGCTTGGATCAATTGTAAGTTCCTGCTTCCCAATTTTTTTTACGAAATGTGCCGCGAGAAGAGGTATATCGGTTCTCCTTTCGCGTAATGGGGGAATGCGGATAGGGAATACATTTAATCGGTAAAACAAATCTTCACGAAACGCGCCATCTTTAACTAATGAATGAAGATCTTTATTGGTTGCGGCAATAATTCGAACATCCACCTTTTTTACTTTTACATCACCAAGTCTAATTATCTCGCGGTTTTCGAGAACTCGCAATAATTTAGCCTGAAGCGCAGATGAGATATCGGCAATTTCATCAAGAAAAAATGTGCCCGAATCAGCGGCTTCAAGTAAGCCCTGCTTATCGTTATTGGCTCCGGTAAAAGCTCCCCTTTTATATCCAAACAATTCACTTTCTAAAAGAGTATCCGGAATAGAGCCACAGAACTGAGCTAAAAAAGCTTTAGCTTTTCTTATACTTAATTCATGAATTGCTTTTGCCGCAACTTCTTTACCGGTACCGCTCTCTCCAACAATTAAAACCGTTGCGTCAGTTTGAGCAACTTTATGAATTAAATGGGAAAGAGTTCTCATTGCCGGACTGTCACCAATCATATCCGGAATTTCCTCGGTAGATTGGAGTCGGTTAATAAGTATTTGATTCTGCTTCTCTAACTCTTCAATTTTAATTATTCTATCTAAAGCAAGTGAAGCAAGATTAGAGAAGAATCCGAGAAATAATAAGTTTTCATCCGTAAATTCACGTCTGTCAAGCTGGCTATCAGCAACAATAACACCCCAAACTTTTTGATCCCGAATAATGGGAACGCCTATTACCGATTTAATTCTTTGAATCTGCACACTCTCAAACTGTGAAAGATGGGGATCGCTCATCACGTCATGATATAGTAAAGGGCGCTTCTCCTTTATTACTTTTTGTAAAATGCCCGAAGAAAACTGGTGAAGATCGGTAATGCTTTCGTTTGAAATTTTACGGGCGGTTACAATGGAAAAGCTATCATTATTCTCATCATATTTAACAAACAGACCCCGCTCGGCATTAATTACTTTTATAACTATATCAATAGCATCTTCAACTAATGATTCTTGACGTGTGGAAGAATTAAGTATTTCGGAAAATTCAAACAAAGCCTCGAACTCATCTTTGCTCAAATTTTTAATGTGATTAATATTTTCTACAAAAAAATTTGACATAGTTTTTTCTGATTATTGAAGTACAAATGACGCAGGTTTAGACTTACTAACATTTTGATATTCATCGATGCACAAAATTACCCAAAAATAATCTCCCGGAGTGATGATGTTGGGCACAACAACCTGAACATCATTGCTCGAAATCAATCCGCTCTCCCAAATTAATAAGCGGTTAATATCATCGGAAAAAATTTGAACTCTATATTTAAATGCGAATCCCGGCTCAAATCTATTCCAAATAATTGTAAAATTTGGCGCAACTATTTCTCTGTTAACCGGAGATCTTGGCGTTACCTCCTGCTTAATAATTCTCTTTATATTGGAAGAACCAATATTGAATACTTTTCGGTTATCATCCTTTGCTATTATTGAAAAGGTTTTTCCCACCGCCTCTTCTAAAGAAGAAACACCAAGTTCGTTCGGGTCAAAATCTCTCTCGTAAGCGCGGGTACTTGGATTAAAAAATAATTGCTTGTTAAAATTAAGTTCTTGACTTCTCACAAAAACAGAATCAACATCATTTTCTGCGTCGGAAATAGTTGTTTGAATATATAATCTGTAGAGCTGGCGACTTGGGAATAAATTTGTAACCACGGTATAAATAGAAAAAATATCTATTTGGGGTATCTTATTCATAAATAATTCTAACGAAACATTTCTTTGGTTCTCGAGATTTACAAAAGTTGAATCGGGGCTATAGCCGGTTTTACTGTAATAGAGCCATCCACTTTTAATATTTAGATTTTCAAATGAAAATTTTCCATCCTTATCCGTGTTGCTAATTATATTTTGATTTTTCCAATATACCTGCACTCCGCTAAGCGCCACTCTGGGGAAAGCAACGGTTTTTATAACACCCTCAATTTGGGGCATTTTACGTAAAAAAATCTCTAACGAAACATTTCTCTGATTTACAATATCAACAAATGAGGAATCGGAACTATAACCAGACTTGCTGAAATAAATCCACCCATTCTTTACAATCAAATTTTCAAGCTTAAATTTTCCTTCATTATCTGTTTCAACAAGTAAATTTTGATTTTTCCAGAACACTTGAACGCCCGGGATAATATTTCTTGGCAAAGCTTCATTTCTAACTGTCCCTTCAATTGAGGGCAATTTTTTCATAAAGAAGTCTATAGTAATATTTCTTTGGCTTTCGAGATTTACAAAAACAGAATCGGTGCTATAACCTGTTTTGCTAAAATAGAGCCATCCATTTTGAATTTTGAGATTTTGCATTTTGAAACTACCGTTATCCGCAGTTTCAACCATTACATTTTGATTTTTTAAAAATACTTGAACGCCCCCTATTGCGGTTCTTGGGAGAGTTTCTGTTCTAACAAGTCCATCAATTCCGGCGAGAGAATAATTTAGAATTTGATCGGCAATTCGTTTTGTTTTGCTTCCGCTCCACTCAATCGAAATAGAATCATTGTAAAAACCCCCCGCCTCAAAAATTAATAATCCGTCAACTCTATCAATTGCGGAAAATCTAAAATATCCATCTGAATTTGTTGTAGTCCATATATTGGTGTTTTTTAATAATACTTTAGCGTTTGATATTGGAAGCTGTGGAGACGAATTGGTTCTTACAAAACCGTCAAGTATGCCTAGGTCATAATCGGGGTTTTGTGGATCGAGCGGATTTATCCTTGGCGCATCGCATGACAAAAGTGTAAAAAGTACAAACAAGTATAAAACAAGAGTACGAAAAATTTTCATAGAGAGAAGCGTCTCATATTCAAAAATGAATAAATATTCAAACTTAAATTAAGAAAAAATATTTGAATTTGGCGTAAATATCAGAACAAAAATCTTAATTATAAAGCCAAAAATAAACTTCCTTGTGAATAAAGCACACAATTGCCCGATATTTTTACTCTCGGATCCAAATTTTCACAATAAAGTTCACCTCCTCGTTTTGAGACCTGAAGAGCACGAAATATTTTCTTATTAAGTTTTTCGGTCCAATAAGGAATTAAAACAGTGTGGGCAGAACCAGTTACCGGATCTTCATTAATTCCTTCGTTGGGCGCGAACATGCGGGATACAAAATCTGCATCATTTCCAGACGCCGAAATGATAACTGCGTGGGGGTGAATTTTTTTTATCAACTCAAAATTTGGTTCAACAGTTCTAATATAATCTTCCGAGTCGAATATTATTAGAACGAAAAATCCATTTTCTAAAACTTCTACCGGTTCCTTTTCGAAACAATTTTTTATTTCGTTAGAGAAGTGAATTTTGTGAGGCTTGTTAATTGGAAAATTTAGTGACAAAAAATCATTATCCTTGGTAACAATAAGTTCACCACTCTTTGAAATAAATTTTATTTCAGTGGCTTCTTTTTCAATGAAATTAAAAATCACATAGGAAGAAGCAAGTGTCGCGTGTCCGCACAATGGAACTTCACTCACGGGGGTCATCCAACGAATTTTATAGTGGCTGCCTTCTTTTACAAAAAAGGCGGTTTCAGAAAGATTATTTTCCGCAGCTATTTTTTGCATTATGGAATCATCGAGCCATTTTTCAAGAGGAACTACCGCAGCGGGATTTCCGCAAAATAGTTCTGATGTAAATGCATCCACAATATAAATGGGCAGCGTCATTTCATCTCCTTTTAGTAATGAAATAAAATATCAATACCAATAAATTTTTATTTAATAATCTCAATCTCGTAATACAAAGTAGAATGAGGGGCAATTACAAATCTCTTTTTCCCTGCTTCATATTTACCATAAAAACTACCAATTCCATAAGCAAGATCAGATGGAATTACTGCAATTATTTTTTCGCCGATTGTCATGCTGGAAACCAATTCATCAAATCCGGGATTTATTTTTGAACTTCCAATTGTATATTCAAAAACTTCTCCATCATCACCAAAATCGGGTTTTCCTTCAACGGAACTTTTAAAATTGAATTTATCAATCAATACTTTTCCATTGTACTTTAATTTAATAACGGTGCCGGGATTAAGTTTATTCCCAGAGCCTCTTTCAACAACAATGTAGTTGATACCAGATTCGGTGGTTAATGAATTTTTCAAATTGTTTTGTGACCACTCTTTTTCATATTTCTTCTTCTTTTCAAATTCAGCATTCACTTTAATGTTAGCATCAGCAACCATTTTTTTAAATGACTCTGTGGTTGGCTTAAAACTATTTGCTTTTTCTCCAATTCTTGTAATTGCTATACTTTTTATTGTATCGCCCTGCGCAATTTTGTTAACAATATCCATTCCCTCAAAAACTTCCCCAAATAATGTATAATTACCATCAAGATAGGAACGATCGCCAAGCGTAATATAAAATTGACTTCCATTAGTATGAGGTCCGCCATTCGCCAGCCCTAGCATTCCGGCTTTATTGTGTGAAAGACCTTTATAGATTTCATTTGGGAATTCATAATTGGGCCCTTCAATTTCACTCTGTGAATTTTTAATGTTTGGTTTTCCAGCTTGTATTACATGAGCCGCAACCACTCGATGCCATATTGATCCGTTAAAATAAGGCGTGCCTACAGGTTGAACTCCATTATCAATTTTTCCTTCTGCAAGTCCAATAAAATTGGCAGATGTCATTGGCACATTTTCATAATCTATTTTAAGAGTGATTCTGCCTTTGTTTGTATTTAGATCGGCATAAATTCCATCAGGGAAAAACGCACCTTCGCGGGGAAGAAGTTTATCTAAATTTGCAGTACCCAATGCAAGCACAGCAATTATAATTGAAGATTGTTCCTGGTATTCGGGAATAATTTGATCATAGGCATCAAGATTAGTATGCCAAGTATCTCCATATTTATGTGTTCCTTCTAGTCTAAGCCAGGGAGCAGGCACTCCTTCCATTACAAATGAATGGCTATCGGTTCCTCCTCGTCCAGCTTTTCGGAACGGGCTCATTTCCGCGAGCTTAAATCCGAATTTAAGATTTGCATTCTCCAAAGGTTCAGCAACTTTTTTAAGAGGTTCAAACATTACTTTGGGAACTAGCAGACTTGTAAGAGCATTTGTTCCGCTATCTTTATTATATACGATAGAGATTTTATCAAGTATATTTTTATTTTTCTGCACCCAAGATTTTGAACCGAGCAAACCTCTTTCTTCGGCAGCGTAAAGTTGAACCATAATTGAGCGGCGAGGTTTTGCTCCGGCGGCCGTAATCATTCTTATCGCTTCAAGCATATTTGCTACACCCGAACCATTATCTACTGAACCTGTCGCGACATCGTAACTATCTAAATGTGCACCGAGGATTACGTATTCATCCGGGAATTCACTTCCTTTCAAAACACCAATTACGTTGGGGTATTTTACCGGACCAGGTTTAAAGTGATTACGGATATCAAACTCGAGAATTACTTCTTCTCCATTTTCGATTAATGATTTTATGAGGTTATATTGTTCATCAAGAAGTTTGATGTCGCACAATACGGGTAAATCGTCAAAGGATTTAACTGTGCGGGAATCTAGTGCTCTTATTGGTAATCGCGAAAGTTGAATTGTGCCAAGCGCACCAGAGGCAATTAATTTTTTTGTAAATAAAGAAATGGTATCCCGATCTATTGGCAAGCCTTCGCTAACTCCATCAATTAGAATCCATGCACCTTTTAATGTGCTTTTCAAGGAATCATAATTTTTTTCAGAAGGCATTAAAACCGCGCGCCCTTTTTGTTTTCCTTTTGTTCCCGCAGTGTACGATGGAGTTACAAATTCTAAATTTATTAATTGAGGAGTTATCATTTTTCCAAACCAGGCTCCTCTGTTAAAGCCAACCGGAACGGAGGCAACATCATCGAGCTCCGCTTCCAATCCCATTTTTATTAATTCATTTTTAACCCATTCAGCAGAATTTAAGTACGCATCAGAACCGGTTATTCTTCCGCCGAATCTATTGCTGAGCATATCTTGCCAATACATTGTTCGGTTATCGGATTTGCCAATCTCCAATATTTGTTTTGTGAATACATCAGTTTGCGAAAAGTTTTGATTTAAGCTAATTAGCTGAATGAATAGAATAAAAATGAATATGCGCTTCATATGATTTCCATTATTGTTAACGGGTTCAAAATTAAACATTTAGTAGAATAAATTTGCAGAAGACTTCTCCTTTAATACGGGATATTGTGTTGCATTCAACACTAAACAAAAATTTTATTTCTTGCAAAGTATTAATACTTTATTAATATTACCTAAGTAATTTGAAGTTGTAACATTAAAAAACATATTAAATGAAAAGAACTCCTATCAAAACTTTGGTTTTGACTGGGTTGATTTCTTTTTCCTTAATTAAAGCACAGTCTGGGGGCTCGCTAACATTTTCCGAAGTAATGTTCATTCCGTCAGAGTCAAATGGGGAATTCATAGAAATCTACAATTCTTCTGATATTGAAATTATTGACCTATCAAAACTGAAGTTCAAATACTCAACATCAACCGCCGATAATGTTGTTGAATTTGTTGGTGGCCGGTTTCTTTTGCCTAATAAATTTGCTGTTATTCTTGAGGCTGATTACGACTTCACAAATGGGGTTTATAAAAATTTAATACCGCCAGATGTTGTTGTTTTAAAACTTGGAGACAATGCATTCGGTGCAACCGGCATGGCAAATACATCAAGCCGAGAGATTTATTTATTGAATAGTAGCAATGAGATCATAGATTCTTACACCTACTCCGCCGATAATGCTGCGGGTATTTCAGATGAAAAATATTTATTAAATAAGGATAATAATCAATCAAACTGGCGAAACTCTTTACTTCAGCAGGGAACTCCTGGTAAAATAAACTCAGTAACTCCAATTGTAACTAATTTCGATTTGAGTATTCTTATTGTGGGAATTCATCCGAGCAGCCCGATTGAAAATGAAATAGTAAAAACTAACATACTCATAAAAAATCTTGGTGCGTTAAAAGCTGAAAATTTTAAGATAGGGATTTACGCTGATTCAAATCATGATGGTGAAACACAATCAACTGAAATGATTTTTGACAAATCATTTACTGAATTGGATACGGGAGATTCTATTTTTGTTGAAATAGAATTTGCGGCACAAAAGGCAGGTGAAAACAAATTACTAGCAAAAGTAGTTTTTGAACAAGATGAAAATATTTCAAACAATCTTTCCTCTTTTATCTACAATGTGGTTGAAGTCGAGGCCCTTTATAATGAACTGGTAATTAACGAAATAATGTACGCCCCGGGAAATAATGAACCAGAATGGATAGAAATTTATAATCGCTCGAATAGAATTATTAATCTCAAAAATTGGAAAATTGGAGATCCAACTCAGCTTGTTGAAATAAGTAAAGAAGATTTTAATTTAGATCCAATGGAATGCTTAGTAATAAGTGATGATCAGAATATCTCGAGCTTCCATGAAATCAAATCAAAACTTTTGGTTAAAACATTGCCAACACTAAATAATAGTGGTGATGAGATTATTTTAAAAAACAATCAGAACAGAACGATTGATTCTGTTAAATATTCTTCTGACTGGGGTGGAGCATCTGGCGGATCTATTGAAAGAGTTTCAACAGAAGAACAGAGTAATTTAAAAACTAATTGGGCATCCTCAGTTGCATTACTAAAATCAACACCTGGAAGTGCAAACTCAATAATAAAAAGAGATTATGACTTAGCATTTTCTTTAATAAATATTGAACCAGCTAAACCAATTGTTGGTGAGGAGTTTCAAATATCAGTTTTGGTGAAAAATCAAGGTTATAAAATTTCAAATCAGTATGTACTTAAACTCTACAATGATGCAAATAAAGATTTGGTTGCACAGTCCGAAGAGCAAATTTATGCTGAGACTAAGAATGAATTGGGAATTAAAGACTCAATTATTTTTCAAGCAAAGATGAAAATTGCTGAAGAGGGAGCGGTCCAGTTAATTGCAGAGCTTGTATATGAGGAGGATGAAAATCAATTAAATAATAGAAGAATCGTTTCGATTTATGTTTATGATAAACCTGTTAATTACAACGACATAATAATTAATGAAATAATGTTTGCCCCCACGAATGATGAACCTGAATGGGTCGAATTGCAAAATATTACTGATAAAAAGATAAATTTGAAAAATTGGAAGATAGCTGACAATTCTTCTTCCGTCATTATTACAACAAAGGATTTCTTCCTTTTACCAAATGAATTTTTAGTGATATGCGGTGATAGTTCGCTCTTTAGTTTTCACCAAGTAAATTCTAAATTTATAATTAAGTCGATGCCGGCATTTAATAATAATGGTGATGATGTTGTAATCAAGGAAAGTTATGGATTCACTATTGATTCTTTAAAGTATGATGCATCATGGATAAAACCGGTGGGAGGCAGATCACTCGAAAGATTTTCGGCGAGTGTATCAACAATAAATAATTCTAATTGGAATCTGTGTGTTGCGAGCACAAAAGGCACTCCGGGAATTATTAATTCAATTACAAAAAAAGATTATGATTTATCGATCTCGAAAGTTGAAACTATACCAAGAATTCCAATTGTTGATGATGAGTTCCAAATAAAAGTTACTCTTAAAAATATCGGTTATAAAAACTCAAAAGAATACACTCTTCAAATTTATTTTGACGCAAATAGAGATTCAGTATCCCAGTCGAATGAAAGAATTTATACAAACTCTCAAAGTCAAATAGCAATTAACGACTCACTCAGCCTTGTGATTCCTTATAAAATTTATGAAGAAAGGTCCTGCCAAATAATAGTTGATCTAATTTATGAGGAAGATCAGAATCAATTGAATAATAAAGTTTATTTGACTTTTGAAGTAAAGGAAAAGCCGGTCAACATTAACAGCATTATAATAAATGAGGTAATGTTTGCCCCCACGAATGATGAACCGGAATGGGTTGAATTACAAAATGTTTCGAGCAAAACAATTAATCTTAAGAATTGGAAAATAGGGGATAATACTTCATCGGTTATAATTACAACAAAAGATATGTTTGTTTCTCCTGACGAATATATTGTGGTTTGTAACGACAGTTCTCTGTTGAGCTATCATGCAATAACTTCAAAACTATTAGTTAGAACGATACCATTATTTAATAATAACGGGGACGATGTAATAATAAAAGAGAGTTCTGGAATTACAATTGACTCATTGCGATATTATACCTCATGGGTTTCTTCCCCAAATGGAAGATCACTAGAGAGATATTCAAACTTAGAGCCGACAATAGAATTTAATAATTGGCGTTTTTCTGAAGCGGAAAAGAAAAGTACTCCCGGAATTACTAATTCAATTACCAGAAGAAACCATGATTTATCCATTAAAATAAAAGCGATTATACCTCAACACCCATCCGTAGAGGAAGATATCTCAATTTCGGTGCGAATAAAAAATATTGGATTTCTGCCCGCAAACCAATTCTTCGTAAACCTATTCATTATGGATAATGCTGATAACTCGTTGGGAGAAAATAAAGAGTTAATTTATTCTACAAAGCATGAGCGGTTGGAAATAAATGATTCAACAAATATTCTAGCAAAATATAGATTAAAAAATGAGGGAGTAAAAAAAATCATTGCTGTTCTCGATTATGAAGATGATGAAAATTTATTAAATAATGAAAGTATATTTAGTTTTACAGTGCTTGAGAAACAGACATACTTCAACGATGTTATTATTAATGAAGTAATGTTTGCCCCAATGAACGATGAACCCGAATGGGTTGAACTACTGAATATTTCCGACAAAAATATTAATCTTAAAAATTGGAAAATTACTGATAATACCTCTTCGGTTATTTTGACAACTAAGGATTTTTATCTTCTGCCAAATGAATATTTGATAATATGTGGCGACAGCTCGCTGCTGAATTATTATTCGATAAAAACAAAAATATTATTCAGATCAATGCCGACATTCAATAATAATGGTGATGAAGTGATTATTAAAAACTCAGCCGGCAGTATAGTTGACTCATTAAAATATCTAGCTTCTTGGGTTGTGTCTCCGAAGGGAAGAACCATTGAGAGAATGGTTCATAATGAATCTACAGTGAGCCAATTAAACTGGAAATATTCGGAAGCAAGACTAAAGGGTACTCCTGGAAAATTAAATTCCACTTCTCAAAAAAATTATGATCTCGCTGTATCGAAACTTAATTCCCCAAATAAATATGCAGTAAAGAACTCAAACTTTAAATTATATACAGAAATCACAAACAAAGGGAATGCAGAAATTCCATACTTTACTGTAGATCTATTTCGAGATGCAAACGATGATGGGAATACCCAATCAATTGAATTAATAGAACAATTTAGTTTTTATAACCTTTCGAGCCGGGAAACAAAAAACATAGAATATTCAATCAGCGATTTTAATGAAGGTAAAAATAAATTTATTGTTGAAGTAAACTTCCCGGATGATGAGTTTATGGATAACAACCAGGCTAGTTATAATATAAATGGCGTTACTCTTAATGAAACAAGAGGTGATTTAGTAGTAAATGAAATTATGTATGCTCCTACAGCCCCGGAAAGTGAGTGGATTGAAATTCTTAACAACAGTAATAAATCGATTAACTTGAATGGTTATAAAATTGCGAATTCTAAAGACACGATCAATGTAATTAACAAAAGCTACATGCTTCTCTCCAACGAGATTATTCTTATTACGAAAGACACAACTGGATTTTCAAAATACCCGGTAATTCCAAAATTGCATATCTCTTCCTTCCCAACATTGGCAAACAGTAAAGAAAAAGTAATGCTTCTTGATTCTCTCGAAAGAGTTATAGATTCGCTTGAATATAAATCCACTTGGGGAGGCGCGGGAGGAAAATCACTTGAACGAATTGAACCAGGTTTTAGTTCGGTAGATTCTGCAAGCTGGAAGACCACAAGTTCGAAAAACGGAGGCACGCCCGGATATATTAATTCTAATTCAATGAAAAACTATGATGTGGAGATATCAAAAGTATTTTTTTCGCCAGATATTCCTGCATTTGCAAATGAAGTTAAAATTAATACTCAAATAACAAATATTGGGAAACAAGTCGCATCCTTTCATTTGTGTCTTAAAGAAATTTTATCTGATGGTTCGGTTGAAATAAGGGAAGAAACGATTACTCAAAGTCTGCAATCAGGCGAATCCTCATTGTTTGAATTCGCTTATTCAATTAAAAGTCTGCAAACAAAACATACTTTTGAAGTTTCTGCGATTCTTGAAAGTGATGAAAATAAATCCAACAATAGTTTGGTCTCTTCAATTTATCCGGCATACAATTCAAACTCAATTGTAATAAATGAAATTATGTATAGTCCTATAAATGGAGAACCTGAATGGATTGAGCTGTACAATAACTCAAATTATTCAATTAGCATAGATGGATGGAGTATATGTGATATTCTTCCAACCAGTTCAAAAAGTAAGATAAATGCAGATAATTTTTTATTGCCATCGAATGAATATTTAGTTATTGCAAAAGATTCAACAATTGTGAATTATCACCGATCAATTAAATCAAAATTGTTAGTTGTTGGGTTTCCAAATTTGAACAACGATGTTGATGGTGTTGTAATAAAAGATTTTTATAATAGAACAATTGATTCAGTTCGATATGAAAGGAAGTGGGGCGGTACAAATGGAAAATCATTGGAAAGAGTTAAAATTGAAAGCCACACTAATGAAAATGAAAATTGGGGCTCATCAAGAGATATTGAATTGAGCACTCCGGGAAGATTGAACAGTCTAACTCCAAAACAATTTGATTTGACAATTACATCGCTTTCTTCTTTACCTGCTTATCCAATTTATGGAGAGAAAATAAAAATCGCGGCACAAGTGAAAAATAACGGATTATCAACTGCTGATAATTTTGCTGTTTTATTTTATAATATTGAAAATGCGGACACATTTTATTTCAGTTCGGGGAATGGAGTTAAATTATCGGTTAATGATTCGGCGCTTATTTTTTCTCAAGTCGAGCTGAGCATATTAAAACCCACAGTTGTGTTATGTAAGGTAATTTTTCAAAATGATGAAGATACACTTAATAATTATTTTAGCGCTGAAATTAAGCCGGGTGTCAGAAGATATAGTGTTTTAGTTTCTGAGATAATGTATGATCCATTAAAAGGAGAATCTGAGTGGATCGAAATATTTAATGCGTCAAACGAATCTGTGAATCTCAAGGATTGGTCGGTTAGCGATCTTTTACCTTCACCAACTATTGGGAAAATATCATCAAAGGATGCTATTCTGCTGCCTGGAGAATATGCTGTTATCGCCACCGATACAACTAAATTTCAATATGTACCTACTACAAAATCCTTCCAGACTAAATTTGGAACACTTGGAAATAGTAACGACGGAGTTATAATTTATGATTCCCGCGGAGCTGTTGTTGATAGTCTAAGCTACAGTTCAACATGGGGAGGATTGAATGGCCGATCACTCGAACGAAAATCATTCTCTAAAGATAGTAATGACAGTATAAACTGGGCCTCTTCAATTGAATTTGATTTTGCAACTCCCGGTTTTTCAAATTCTATAAATAATCTTCCAAGTTATAATTATGGTTCCATAATAATTAATGAAATAATGTACGAACCCGCCTCAAATAATTGTGAGTTTATAGAGTTTTATAATAATTCATCCGATTCAATTCAGATTGGAGGAATGAGTTTGACAATTGGCAAAAATAATAAGCTCAATATTTCCAGTAATACATTCAAGCTGCCGCCTAAGGAATTTGTAGTATTATCTTCAGATTCTTCAATCTTTTCAAGCTATAGCGGGATTAAGGGAAATCAATCAATAATAATTTCAGATTTAAAATTTTCTTTATCTAATAGCGGAAGTCAGCTAACTATAAAGGATTTGAATAGAAGAACGCTCGATTCTGTTTATTATCAACCGAGTTGGCATAATAAAAATATTCTATCTACTAAGAACAGATCACTGGAAAGGTTGAATCCTGGGTTATCGTCGAATAATCCTTCCAACTGGAACAGCTCAGTTCATATTGAGGGAGCTACTCCGGCGGTTCGTAATTCAATTTTTACAGAGAACACTATGCATGAAACAAAGGTTTCTATTAATCCAAATCCTTTTTCACCGGATAATGATGGATTTGAGGATTACGCAATTATTAATTTTGATTTATCTAAACCATTTTCGCAAGTTAGAATTAAAGTTTTTGACAGTCATGGCAGATTGGTAAGAACAATAGCAGAAAACAATTTGGCTGCTTCTCAAAACTCAATTATTTTTGATGGACTTGATGATAATGGGAATCCATTGAGAATAGGCATTTATATTTTATTGATTGAATCAACCGTGGATAATTCAGGTAATATAGATGTGATTAAACTGCCGATTGTTGTAGCCCGGAAACTTTAGGAGTAATTATGAATATAGATTATCAAGAAAAAGTAAAAACATTTTTAAGTAAAAAAGAGATAGCGATTGCGGGAGTTTCTCGTAAGCCGGTTGGAGAAGTTGGTAATCCAATCATGAAAAAATTTATTGAAGAAGGATATACTGTTTATCCCTTAAATCCCTCTGGCGAAGTAATTAATTCGGTGCAGTCATATAAGAATTTAAGCGCGCTCCCTCAAAAAGTTGATGCTGTATTTATAGCAACCAACCCTAAAAAGTCCATTGAAGTAGTACATGATTGTATTGCCAATGAAGTAAGGATTATCTGGTTTCATAAATCATTTGGAAATGGAAGTTATAATAAAGAGGCCGCCGATCTTGCTGAAAAGAATGGGATAACGGTAATTCATTCCGGCTGTCCGATGATGTTTATTTCAAATGCCGATATTGCTCACCGGTGTTTTAAGCATGTGTTCTCCTTTCTGGGTAAGTTTAAATAACATCAAAACTAATGCTCACTTTGGCAGCTAAGCCATTAGTTTTATTAAACCAGAATTTTTATTTTTATTTCCAAAATAAGTAGGAACAATGACAGTATTTTTTTCTAAAGCTTGCGAGTTGGGAATTCAAGCGGTTTTATTCTTATCCTCAAAAGAGAGTCGGATATATAATTCTGAAGAAGTCTCAAAAGAATTAAATGTACCAAAAGAATTTGTTTCCAAAGTGATGCAGATATTAACGAGCAGCGGAATAATTGGATCTAAGAAGGGTAAAAACGGCGGATTTTATCTTGCAAAAAAACCGGCCGATATAAAGTTGATAGATATTGTGGAAGCCATTGACGGATTAGAAAGTTTTAAATCGTGTGTACTTGGTTTCCCCGGCTGTTCTCACGAAACACCATGTCCGGTTCACGAGAAATGGGGCAAACTTAGAGAAGAAGCATTGCATATGTTGAGCGAAGAAACATTGGAAAATCTTAAAGATAAAACATCATCAAAAATCGCTTCGCTAAAAACTGCGTTCGGCAAGAATAAATAAATCTTTAGATTTTTCCTCATCAAAATCCTTTAACGCAAAATTTCCACCCAGCCTTACTTTTTCAAAACCATTCTTTTTTAATAGTCGTAATATATATTGTGAAGTGTGAGGATAGTGGGTGGTGGATACTAATGTGAATTCTTTTGGTTTATCAAGAGAGAATGATAGAATATTAAAACCAATATCATCTTTAAAGAAATCGTAAAGCCGAATAATAGCTAGATTATCTTTCACTGCGATATTGTTAATCCTTTTATTCTCTTTCTTGATCAATTTATAATTTAGAATATGAAGAAATAGTTGCCCGCCAGGTTTAATTCCTTTGTAACAATTACTGAGAGCTTCATCCAGCTCCTTTTTGTTAAGATGAGCGATTGTGTTCCCGACAGATATAATTGCATCGTATGTAGATCTGGATGCTGCTTCGCTGAATGAACCAACTTGTGCAGAAATCTTAACATTATAATTATGTGAAATATGTTTTGCGGTTTTTATCATTTCGGGAGAGATGTCGTAAGACCTTACTTTGTGTCCATTTTTTAGAAGGGCAATAGAATCCAATCCAGTTCCGCACCCTACATCGGCAATTTTAACTTTATTGGGGAAAATATTTTTATAAGCCGAAATTCTGAGATCAAGATTTTTGTTGAAGTCAATCATCTTATCATAAAAAGGGGAAATGGTATTATAAAAGTTTTTGCTGTCCATACATTCACTTATTGGTTAGCCGAAAATAAATCTTAATCACTAAAATTACTACAGATCAACCTGCTTCAGTATTTCTCCTTGTACGCCAATAATTGTTACGGAAAGTGGAACGTCTCGTCCCGCTGATTCAATAGCTTGCTGTGCAAGTTGTACGAGGCCGCCGCAGCATGGAACCTGCATTATTACAACGTTGATTGAATTAATATTGGCTTCATCAATCATTGCGGTTAATTTATTAAAATAGACTTCCTTATTGCTGTCAAGTTTGGGGCATGCAATTGCTAGCGATTTTCCATGCATAAAATCTTTGTGAAAATCACCATAAGAAAATGCACAGCAATCAGCGGCAAGAAGTAGATCGGAATTGCGGTAATATGCCGCGTTTGGCGACACAAGATGCATTTGAATGGGCCAATGTGTTAAATGAGATTTTCGATTTCCTTTTTCTTCAGCATCATTTTCGGATGAGAATGATTTGGCTTGTGAACCTGAACAACCGCAGTTTGAAGAGCTACTTTCGGTAACATCGATTATTGGTACAGCTATTCCATTATCATTTAAGTAATCTAATGCCTCTGCAAGATACTCAAACTCCTTATGTTCCTTTAAATGCTGAAGGTGAGCTTTAATCACTTTTTCACCCCCCTTAATTATGTAATCCATTACTTTCTTTTCATCGTATGGTTCTGCTTCCCGCTCAATTACGGTTAATGCGCCATTAGGACAATGCCCAATACATGCACCCAGCCCATCGCAAAATAAATCACTTATTAAGCGCACTTTTCCATCTATAATTTGAAGGGCGCCCTCGTGACATTCGGGAACGCAATCCCCGCAGCCATCGCATTTATCTTCCTCGATTTGAATTATTTTTCTAAGCATATTTTTCCTTTTGTAAATCAGATTATTTTTTCTGATATTAAACTAGTTAAATTATTCAAATAATGCAACCTTGCTTCGAAAGTGGAAAGGCAGCTCAGAGATGAGTAAATATCTAAAAAACAGTGAAAGATCAGTACAAAAAACAAGATTTGCTGTTCAAATTGCGTTTTCAATTCTCTGTATCTGGATTGGAATAGAATTTCATTCATTTATCAATTTTGTGGAGACCGAAGGAGCTGCGGGGAGTTCATACAGACCACCCGGAGTGGAAGGATTTTTACCAATAAGCGCATTAATGAGTGTTTATTATTTTTTCCTAACCGGGACAATTCACAATATTCATCCTGCGGGTTTTTTTATATTTTTAGCAATTATTGGTATTTCCTTTATTTTCGGAAAATCATTTTGCAGCTGGCTTTGTCCGGTTGGTTTTTTATCCGAGATGATTGGGGATTTCGGCGAAAAAGTCTGGAAGAAGTTATTCAAAAGACGTATAAAACTTCCTAAAATTTTAGATTATCCACTCCGCTCATTAAAATATTTACTTCTCGGCTTTTTTGCATACGCGATATTTTCAATGTCGGCCTTAGCGCTTGAATTTTTCTTAAACGATACATACAACATTGTCTCCGATGTAAAGATGTATTATTTCTTCGCCAACATTTCGCAAACCAGCCTAATTGTAATTGGTGTGTTATTTTTGCTCTCAATATTAATAAGAAATTTTTGGTGCAGATTCCTTTGTCCTTATGGAGCACTTCTGGGAATTCTATCGTTAGCGAGTCCAAATAAAATTAAAAGAAATCCGGTGAGCTGTATTGATTGTGCGTTGTGCGCAAAAGCCTGCCCATCATTTATTAAAGTAGATAAGGTACTAACTGTTCGATCAGATGAGTGTACTTCCTGTTTAAGTTGTGTTGATGCTTGTCCAGTCGCAGACACATTAGAGGTAAAAAATATAATCTCTAGACAAAAAGTGTCAAAAAATTTAATTGTGTTTGGAATAATAACTTTGTTTATTGCAATAACTGGTTTGGGTATGATTACGGGTAACTGGCAAAATCATATTTCAAGAGAGGAGTATTTTAAAATTCACAAAAAGCTAGATTCCATTGGTCATCCTACAAGTACGGCCGATATAAAAGAATTAAACGAATCAACAAAAAAAAGAATTGAAGGTGAGCAATGAATTTTAAAAAAGGAATTGTCGCGCTCTTTAAAGCAATATCACCACCTCCTAACTGGAGAATTCCAGTTTTATTTTTAACCGCAATAATTGTTGGACTCGGCTTCTTCATAATATATATATCTAATGCAGCATCTTATTTGTCAGATGATCCCAAGACCTGCATTAATTGTCATGTAATGAATCCACAATATGCAACATGGCAGAAGGGGAGCCATGGAAGAGTAGCAACTTGCAACGACTGCCATGTACCTCAAGATAATTTTGTTAATATGTATTGGTTTAAAGCTAATGATGGATTACGTCACGCAACATATTTTACGATGCGATGGGAGCCGCAGGTAATTCAAATAAAAGATGCAGGAAAATGGGCGGTTCAATCAAATTGCATCCGCTGTCATTCAAACAACATACATCCAATTGCATTGCGTTCAATAAACAATAGAAACGTGGCCGATCAAACAGACAGATTCTGCTGGGAGTGCCACAGAGAAACTCCGCATGGCAGAGTGAATAGTTTATCATCAACACCACATGCTGATGTACCACAACTAAAACCGGCAGCACCAGATTGGCTGAGTAAATATTTAATAGAAGAAAAAAATAAAAATTAATCTTTAGGAGAGATCATGAGCTACATTCAAGAATTAACAAAAAAGAAACCCTGGTTAAATTGGGTTTTATTTATTGGAACTGTAGTGGTGGTGTTTTTTATAGGTCTATTTGCATCATCAATTATTGAAAGGAGAGGAGAATCATTTACTCTTCAAGCCGTAAAACCTATTGCTGATTGGGAGCCGCGCAATGAAGTTTGGGGAGAAAATTATCCCCGTCAATACGAAACATACTTGAGCACATTAGATACTAATTTTGCGAGTAAACATGGTGGATCTGCCATGATCGATTATCTTGAAATATATCCGGAACTTGTAATTATGTGGGGCGGATATCCTTTTTCTAAAGATTATAATCAAGGAAGAGGGCATGGACACGCAATTAGAGATATAAGAAATACGCTTCGAACAGGCGGAAAGGTAAATTCACCACTACCAGCAACTTGTTGGACATGCAAAAGCACAGATGTTCCTCGACTGATGGCGAGTGAAGGAGTTGTAAATTATTATAAAGGAAAATGGATTGATAAGGGGCATGAACACGTTAACCCAATTGGATGCCAGGATTGTCATGATCCCAAAACCATGAACTTAAGAATTACTCGTCCTGCATTGATTGAAGCTTTTGAAAGACAAGGAAAAAAGATTTCAGATTTTACTCATAACGAAATGAGATCCTTAGTATGTGCGCAATGCCACGTTGAATATTATTTTGACAAGAAAAAACATGAGGGAGCTCAATACTTAACATTCCCCTGGGATAAGGGTTTTAGCGCGGATGAAATGGAAAAATATTATGACGAGATTGAATTTTCCGATTGGACACATTCACTGAGCAGAGCCCCAATGCTAAAGGCTCAGCACCCCGATTATGAATTATTTACAACCGGAATTCACGCTAAGCGTGGTGTAAGCTGCGCAGATTGCCATATGCCGTATAAGAGTGAGGGGGGAGTTAAATTCACCGATCATCATATTCAAAGCCCATTGAACAATACCAGCAATTCATGCCAGGTATGTCATAGAGAAAAGACTGAAAATTTGATGAGAGATGTTTACGACCGTCAGGATAGTATAGAAGAATTGAGAAGGATGGCTGAAAAATCAATTGCATCGGCACATCTTGAGGCAAAGATTGCATGGGATAAAGGAGCTACTGAAGCTCAAATGAAAGAGGTGCTCACATTAATACGACATGCGCAATGGCGTTGGGATTGGGTTGCCGCTGCAAATGGTTTGGGATTTCATGCGCCGGTTGAAGCTTTACGCGTTTTAGGTACTTCATTACATAAATCAGAGGAAGCAAGAAAAGTTTTAGCGGCAGTTTTAATTAAAGTTGGTGCTGGATATCCTGTTGCGCTACCAGATTTTTCAACGAAGGAAAAAGCTCAAAAATTAATTGGGCTTAATATTGACGAGTTGAAAAAAGATAAGGCTGAATTGCTAAAAAGCACAGTTATTGATTGGGACAAAAAAGCAAAGGAAAGACAAGGAACGCTAAAAGAGTATTAATAAATTATTGTTTTCCTCGATAATACGAAACACATAATTTGGAGCTTCAATGAAAAGGTTTATACTGTTGCTTGTGCTGATTTTCTCTATTGCTCAGGCTCAAGAGCGTGTTAAGTTTAGTGGTCAAATTAGACCCAGGTTTGAAATTGACAATAAGGATTTCAAATCAACAACTGAGGCTAATACTTTTACTGCATTCAGAACAAGGTTTGGGGTGTCTCTATTGCCTACAGCCAATACCAGCGGATATATTCAAATTCAGGACTCTAGACTTTTTGGTGAAGAAACATCAACAACGACTAATATGAAAAATCTTGATCTTCATCAGGCATACATAAAAATAGATAATTTATTTGATCAGCCATTTGATCTAAAAGCAGGACGATTTGAAATGTCGTATGGGTCAGAACGTTTTATCGGATCTGTAAATTGGAATAATGTTGGTCGATCCTTCGATGGAGCGATTCTTTCACTAAAAGGGGAAAAATTTAAAATTGATTTTATCGGATCAAGAGAATTTGAAAGAGCAAGACTCGGGGACACTTTAGATCAGAATGTTTATGGAGCATTCGTTGATTTAATGATAATCAAAAATTATAAAATTCAACCATTTGTAATAATGCAAAATTCAGTAAAATCGGAAGCGCTTAAGAGAACCACTTTTGGGTTTTATGTAATGGGTGACTTGGGACAATTTGTGCACGAGATTGATTTTGGGTATCAAACCGGATCATTAATTTCATTAAACAGAAAACAAGATATTGGTGCTTATACTTTTTCATTTAACGCTGGATATACTTTTGATACTCCTCTAAAGCCATTCTTTGGCGCTCAGCTTGATATTGCCAGCGGCGATGATAATTTGGCAGATAATGATTACAGCGCATATGCTTCGCTTTATGGTACTGGACACAAGTTTTTTGGTTACATGGATTATTTTACTAGTTTTCCAAACGATGCTTATGGAGTGGGAATTTCTGATTTAGTGATTAAGGGCGCTTTATCTCCAATAGCAAAACTAAAATTGAATTTGCATTTTCATCTTTTTAATTCAATGCAAGATTATTCATTAATCAGCGGAGCAAAGACAAAACAGTTTGGATCTGAAATTGATTTTGTCGCAAGTTATAAATACAACGAAGCTGTAACTTTTGAGGGAGGTATGTCCTTTTTTTCGCCGGGTGAGATATTTAAAGAAAGAAGAGGAAAAGATTCAGCCTCATGGGGATATTTTATGGCAGTTGTAAATTTTTAAACTACTAACGACTCATTTATTTTAGGTAACGTAGATTATTCTGCGTTACCTTTTAAATCGACAATCCGAAATTTGATCACTAATAATATTGTAGAACAAGGAAGGCGAATAGCTTTTATTTATTAATTATCCTAATTTTTGGCTGAACTAAAGCTGTTAGAGAATGAAAAAAATAATTCTAATAAATTTAATAGTCTTTCTAATTTTTGGCGGGATTACTGCTCAAACATCAAAAGTTAAACTCGAAGTGGTTTCTCCTAATCTACACGATACAACAAAAATTTTTGTGGCGGGTAATCATTCCGAACTTGGAAACTGGCGTGCCGATAAAGTTGAACTAAACTTCTGCGGCAACAAAAAATGGAGCAGTGAATTTGTTTTTGAAAAAGGTGAACGGCTTGAATATAAATTTACAAAAGGAAACTGGGCAACCGAAGCGCTGGGAAATGATTCATCAATTCCTCAAAATACTGTTCTGGTAGTGAATAATGATACTACTGTACTTTCAACAATATTGAATTGGAGAGATAATTTTAATTTTTCTGTTAAAGGTCAAATTACCGGGAAAGTGAATTACCATAAAAATTTTGTGCTTGATGAACTGAAGCCGCGGGATATTTTTGTTTGGCTACCACCAGATTATGAAATAAACAAATCTAAACGCTATCCGGTTTTTTATATGCATGACGGACAAAATTTGGTGGATCCGAGAACTTCCAATACTTTTATTGATTGGCAGATTGATGAAACTGCCGATAGTTTAATTCACAGCTCTGAAATTGAACCATTCATAATTGTGGGCATTAACAACACCGATGACCGCTCGACAGAATACAGCAACACATCACTCGGCAAAAAATATGTTCAGCTGATAATAGAAGTTATTAAGCCATTTATTGATAAAGAATATAGAACTTTAACCGATGCAAAAAACACGGCAGTCGGTGGCTCTTCAATGGGAGGATTAATTTCCATGATATGTGCGTGGGAAAATCCGGATGTATTTTCGAAGGCAGCGTGTTTTTCCCCAGCATTTAAGTATAGAGAATTTGATTATACATCGGTTGTTGAAAAAGATACTTTAACAAAAAAAGATTTGATGATTTATATTGATAACGGAGGTGTTGATTTAGAAAAAATACTTCAGCCCGGAGTAGATAAAATGACTGCCATATTAAAATCAAAAGGTTTTGAGGAGGGAAAGAATTTATTAGTGTTCATCGATAAAGACGCCACGCATAATGAAGCGGCATGGGCAAAACGGATACATTTAACACTAAAATTCTTTTTTGGAAAATGAAAATATTAGTTGGTTCATTAAACCCGGTAAAAATTGAGGCCGTAAAAGAAGCCTTTTCTCTCTACTTTAATAATGTTGAAGTATCGGGAATAGAAGTCGAATCTGAAGTTCCAAATCAGCCGGTTGGCGATCAGACGTTTAATGGCGCATTAAACAGGGCAAATAAATTAAAATTCATCAGCGATAAGGAAAATTTGCATGCCGAATATTTTGTCGGGATTGAAGGGGGGATATCACAAATATTTAATAAGTGGTTTGCCTACGGGTGCATGTGTGTAATGAATAAAGATGAGCAAATTGGTTTCGGGTTATCGCCAGGTTTTGAACTTCCGCCAAAAGTTGTTGAGCAATTATTAAAGGGAAAAGAACTGGGGCATGTTATGGATGAAATAATGAATGAACAAAACACAAAACAGCGAGGGGGAGCTATAGCATTTTTTACTAATGGAGTGATGAACAGAAAAGAATTATATGTTGAAGGATTAAAAACAGCTATAATACCGTTTCTTCATAATGAACTATTTTTTAATAAATAATTCATTCGTAATAATTAGTGGGATGATTAGTTATTCAAAGTATCTTTTTTAAGTTTATCTCTTCGTAATAAAATTACTACACCAACTACTGCGCCAATCATGATGCTTCCCATTATTTGGTTCCTATTTATTAAAATTATTTCTTCTACTAATTAAATTTCCACAACGAAGCATCTTTTCTAATTTCTTCGAACTGTGTTTTTAATTTTTTTAGTGAATTTGCCAGTGAAACATCATCTGTAATTACCCATGCAACAGTTATCCACGTAGTTTCTCCAGGGCTCAAAGAAAAAGATTCGGTTGATAATAAACTTCTCACATCAATCGGATCATCGAGCCATCCGGTATTTAACACAGGGCTTCCTGTAAACGCAAAATTGGTCTTTTCGCCGGTTACCGGATTGGTCATTCTAACACCGTAATTTGATAAACCTTTAAAAGCATAAAATATTTGTAAGGGTTCATTAAAAGAATACTCTCCATATTCCTCATTTATGTAATTATTTTTTCTCATTATTCTATGACTCAGAATAGAAACGTTTTTAGGTGTTTCGATGTATGAAAATCCAGTTACATAATTTGATTTTCTCAGATATGTATAGGAAATTGAATTAATCATATCATACCCTGTTCTGTTGTCCAAAGCGTCATTAAGATCGGTATCACTATAAAATCCGGTATAAACATTATTCCATATTTCGGAACTCATATTTGTAATTCCATACTTTATAAAAACTACATTTCGTAGTTCATCTTTTTTATATCCATAAATTGCTTGAGTTACCCGCAAACCTTTTATTGGAGAAGAAAATATTGAGTGAGTTGTTGTTGTATCAGATCGGAGAGATGTCCAGCACATTTCATCACCATATATCTTTGGAGTTCCATCTAGATTTACCGGTGCGCCATATTTAACCGGCCAATTTTCGGAATTATAGCTTTGTCCGGATTTCAGAGAATAAACTCCAAGTGGTTTAGTTTCCCACTTAGAAGAAAAATTACTATATGGAATTGCTTTAGTTATAACAATATTCGCTCTTTGATCTCCATTGTTTACCACTCCAATCCACAACCCGGCTAAGGTGATACACCAAATAGTTTCATTTCCATTCTTCAAAAAACCATTCTCTATTAAACCTCGCTGCGAAAGTGATACATGAAAATCATTGACAGTTAATTTTTTTGTGCTGTCTGTTTCCAATAAAGGAGATGGAGGATCAAAAATAGGATTGGTAGCTTTATCATTACAACCAATGTTAAATATGAGGATTGTTAAGGCAGAGATTATTATTAGAATCGAAATAGAAATTGAAGCTTGTGGAGATTTCTGATTTATTGAGGAGAACATCTTTCCCGCCCTAAATTTTTTTGATATGGTAATTCAAACGAGACTCGATTAAAAAATAGATTCAAAACACTTAATAAGCAATCTATTTTGAAGAGTATCCGTTATGTTCCAATCAAAAAAAAGACGTTGCCAAACAACGCCTTTTCTGATGTAAATTAAAATTTAGAAGGGATTACTAGTTCACTTTAACAACTTTAAACAGAAATTCAAAATCCTCATTCTCAACCGGAACAACTATTCGTAAGTATTTTATTTTTGGATTAAAGGGAATAAAAACAAGTCCACCAATTATTTCATCCTGCTGAAGTTCGGTTATCTGCAAAGCCTCTTTTCTCCAAAACTCTCTCTTTGCACTCATATCTTTCATTGAAGCATCATAATCAATTTCTTCTCTAATTTGAGCATCCGCCCATCTTCCAACTTTATGAAGAACTTTATGGGCGTCATTTCTGCTGTTATTATCGGTCAATGTGCCTATTATACTTAAAAGAGTAAAGGCGGCATTTGCGCCTGTAGTAATTTCATGAAAAGTTTTTCTTGTTTTAATTCCCTTATTAATTGCATCAATCTCTTTTTCGGGATCAACAGCGTAATACACGGGGAATCTCTGATCAATATTTAACAGATCAGAGTGTAAGGCTTCTACAAATATTTCGGCGGGATCAATAAAAGCTGGTTGAGTAGATAAATTCTGAACGTCAATATAAAATACAAACTGCCCCTCCGAGAGTCCGTCAAACTCAACACTAACAATTGAAGTCTCCGATTCCTTTGTAACGAATTCTCTTCCGTTATAAATATCCTTATCATCGAGTGGATCAACTTTATATAGTTGAGCAGAAGAGCAGCCGGCTATTACAAATAATAAAACGATGTAGAAATATCGTTTCATATTGTCACCAATTTTTATGATTGGCATTAAGTTCAAAGAAGATGCCAAAAAAATAAGTTATTTAAGAGGATAATTAGCGAAAATTATAATTCATTGACTAAAAACAGAATTATTATGTACAAAAAACTAAACAGAGATTGCTGATACACAAGTACCATATTACAATTTAATAAGCAATAACTTATGAAATGATGTAACAACAAATCATAAAAGCATAATCATGTATCAAATAAAAAATACAAAATAACTTATATTGCAAATCATTTTAAATGTACATTATTAGGAAGTTACAGGTCAGATATGAAGAAAATTATTTTATTAATAGTTATTTGCCTCCAACAATTTGGATTTAGTCAGCAATTAACACAAGTATCAACAATTGACGCCCTTTTATCGGGACATTATGATGGGGTTATCTCTATCACAAAACTGCTGGAATATGGAAGTTTCGGAATAGGCACTTTCGATAAGCTTGATGGAGAAATGATAGTTTATGATGGCGTGGTTTATCAATTCAAATCGGATGGAAAACTATATTCTGCCGAAGCCGAAAATACTTCCCCCTTTGCCTCTGTGGTAAATTTTATATCAATTCAATCCTGGTCATTTACAAACATTAATCTCGCTGAGATAGAAACTAAAATTGACTCGTTAATTACTAATCTAAATATTCCCTATGCGGTTAAAATATCTGGGAAATATTCATACGTAAAAACTAGAACGGTTCCTTCTCAAGAAAAACCTTATAAGATATTAGCTGAAGTAACTAAAACACAACCAGTTTTTGAATGGAGTGATCAAACGGGGAATCTCGTTGGTTTTAGATTGCCCGATTATATGAAGGGTATAAATGTTCCGGGCTATCATTTGCATTTTATTTCTGAGGATAAAACAAAGGGGGGGCATTTGCTTGAATGTAAATTCGATAGAGCAGTAGTTGAAATTATGCCGGTTTATGAATTCAAAATGATTTTACCTGAAAATTCGGAATTCGGCAAAATTGATTTTTCCAAAGATCGTTCTTATGAACTAAAGAAAGTAGAAAAGGAATAATAGTTATTGCTTACGATCAATAAATTTATTCTGATCAAATACAGTCTTTTGAATCTCATCTTCGGTGATATCAGTTATAGCGCTCAATTTTTGTATTTCCGAACTCGCTTCCTGAATTACTCTGTCATACTCTGCAAGGACTTCATCTTTAAAGTTTCCGCTATCCTCCGCGGCATATTTGAAGAACTGCATTTTATTAAGGAAGTTATTTAAAATGTGATGGACTGCCCGCATCGTTGAATAGAAAAGATCAATCTTCTCTTTTTCTTGGGTAAGTTTCTTTTCATAATTATATCTCATCATTAAAAAAAGAAGGAGTGAGGTAATTATTATATAGAACCAACCTTTGAAGGTTTGCAGTAACGTGAGTGTATCGGGAATCTCGGCAACAACCTGAAGTAATCTATCCGAAAAAAATATCCACATACTGCCAAAGATAAAATAGACCAGTGTGATTTTTATGTATGGTTTCATTCACCCCTCCATTATTTAATGAGTGATAGTCAAAATAAAAGGTAAAAAATCAAATTAAGCAACAATTATTTCCATCAGGCAATCTTTGCAATTAAAGTTAAGCAGATATTTCCGGCTCTCATTAACAAGAAATAGCGGTTCTTCAACCCGTTTATCTGTATCAAAAGGACATAAACCGAGTTCATCTTTGATGCAGTATTTACAAGTCATCACAACTTTACCCGAGAAATCTTTTTGCTTTTCGAATCCCGGCTCAATTTTATTAAAGCCCAGTTTGTTATAGAAACTTTCTGATAGTTTATTCACAACATTTGATTTATAGTCAATCTCAACCGGCTGAGATTTAGAAACCAGATTATTAGTAAGGTTATTGTTAATTAATAATTCCGATGGAGCGGTTTTTTCACGCAGATCGATCTTTCTTGTTTTTAATCTCTGATTTTCAAGCTCACTTAAAACAGTTCTTCTCATTTGATTTAACAGTTTTACCGGGAAGAAAAGGATTTTATTTATTTTAATTTTGACTTCGTTTATCGAAAAGATAGTATCACCGCTTTTAGAGAATTGTTTTTTAATATTCTCTTCTGCTTGAATTGGATTTTCGGCAATTTCTTTTGTTGTCTCAAAATTAATTTTAGCGGTAACATTATCGGCATCGATAACTTCAATTGAAATTCCTGTATCAGACTCTTCAATAAAAAGGTTAACACTTATTTTGCGATAACTCTCTTTGTTTAATTCTTTATCAAACGCATGATCGAAATTGCGGTAAATTTTAGTTCCCTTTTTGATTCCCAACAAATCTTTAGTAAAGACGGTTTGCCCCTCAGCGCGGCTAATATTCATGCCGAGAAGTTCTCCGGAATGATTAAAAAAGCAGATTCCATCCCCATTCGTAATTTTATCAACTGTGCCAATGGTAAAATGTTCTTTTCCGGTTTCGGTTACTTTGCCAAGATATTTTCCGGTTGATTTGGGAGAATCATGCGAAGATACTTTATCGCTTCTATCATTAATAAAATATGAAGTATATCCACGGTTAAAAGTTTTTTCGGGATCCGGCTCGAAAGAAATAACTGAATATCCCGATGACGCTTTTTCATAGTCGGGATTATTATTAATTATATCATCAAGCTGTGCACGATAAAATGCGGTAATATTTTTTACATATGAAGCATCTTTGAGGCGTCCCTCTATTTTAAATGAAGTAACTCCGGCACTAACGAGATCATTTAAATATTCGGAAAGATTTAAATCTCGGAGTGAAAGCAAATGCTTATTTTCAATTAATGTTTTTCCGCCAGCATCAATTAATGAGTAGGGCATACGGCAGTTTTGTGCGCACTCGCCCCGGTTTGCGCTTCTTCCGGTTAGCTCATGACTCATATAACATTGTCCGCTCAAACTTACACACAAAGCTCCGTGAACAAAAAATTCCAGTTCAGCATTAATCTCATTTTTAATGGCTCTAATTTCATCGAGTGTGAGTTCGCGCGCGAGGATAATTCTTTTTATACCGGCACTATCAAGCATTTTAATGCGTTCAATTTCGTAATTGTGAGTTTGTGTAGAAGCATAAAGTTGAATTGGAGGCAACTCCATTTCGAGCAATGCCATATCTTGAAAAATTATTGCGTCAGCTCCAATTTCATAAAGCTTATTTATTAGTAAATGCACCTCTTCAAGTTCATCATCATAAATAATTGTGTTTACTGTTACGTAAACTTTCGCCCAATATTTATGAGCGTATTCAATTAACTTATTAATATCCTCAATAGAATTTCCAGCACCGGAGCGGGCGCCGAAACTTGGTGCTCCAATATAAACAGCATCGGCACCGCAATTAATGGCGGCAATTCCGCATTCCAGATCTTTCGCGGGGGATAGAAGTTCTAATTTTATTTTATTCATACTTGCTTTCAATTCATTTTGGTTGAAACAGAGTTATTGTCTTGATTCAAATATATAAAGATATTTTCATTTCTCTGATAATATCCGCAATTTTCACCTTTTGAGGTACTTGCCGGGCGGTTCGAACATCACTTACCGGTTCGTTCTTATAGGTCGGAACGATTTTTCCTCCAGGTAATGCGTCTTTTGTGGTAGCAAAAAAAACAAAAGGTAAAAGATGAAACACTACGTAATTATTTTTTTAGTGACAATCCTGTTGGGCGGTCTTTCAACAACCATTTCCCAACGAGAGACATACTTTGGAAGCATAAAAGGAAAGATTGTTGATTTTGAGACAAAACAGACACTTCCCGGCGTTAATATTATTTTGAAGGAATCTTCGGTTGGGACTTCCTCAAATCTTGATGGAGAATATGAGATTCCTCATTTAAAGATAGGCAGTTACTCTCTTGTTTTTTCATTTATAGGTTATGAAAAAATCATTGTCCCCGATATTATTATTCGTTCCGATAGAATCACTTATGTAAATGTAGAACTAAGATCGACTGCAATTGATCTTCAATCCGTTGAGGTTACTGGTGGATATTTTAATAATACTCAGCAGCAGCAATTAAGCGCTGTTTCTTTTTCATTTGAGGAGATCAGAAGAGCTCCGGGCGCAGGAGGTGATGTGAGTAGAATAATATTTGGACTTCCTTCACTCGCAAAAATTAATGACACAAAAAACTCGCTAATCGTACGTGGTGGAAGTCCCGTGGAAAATGGTTTCTTTGTCGATAATATAGAAATTCCAAATATAAATCACTTTCCGGTGCAGGGCTCGAGTGAGGGACCCATTGGAATTATAAATGTAGATTTGATTGATAATGTAAATTTCTACAGCGGCGGTTTCGGATCAAATTATGGCAATAAACTTTCTTCGATAATGGAGATAAAATTCCGCGAAGGAAATAGAAGCACAAACGATGTTCAGCTGGATATGAGCATGCAAGGATTCGGCGGTGTTTTTGAGGGCCCAATCAATGCCGGACGCGGATCATTTGTGATCTCCGCGAGAAGAAGTTATCTCGACTTAGTTCTTGATTTGATGAATGAAAATGTTGGCTTACCCGTTTATAGTGATATTCAGGGAAAAGTCGTTTATGATATTTCAGAAAATGATAAACTATCAATAATTGATGTTTTTTCTTACGATCAGCAGAAGATGAATCAAAACGATGCCGCAGAAAACGACAACAATGTTTTTGTTGATTATAAGTATTATACAAACACAGCCGGAATTAATTGGCAAAGGTTGTGGGGAACTCTTGGATACTCAAACACATCAATTTCGCACACATTCGCTAAAACCGACGGCCGGTTTATTCAAACGCGTGACGCGAAATTACTTCTCAACAATTTATCGGATGAGCACGAAATCAAATTCCGCAACAGCAATCATTTAATTTTAGGTTCTAATCTGAATCTAAACTTTGGATTTGAATACAAAGGAATTTTTACAAAATACAACCAGTTTTATAATGAGTATCAAGATTTGTTGGGAAACAAAACCGAAGCGTTAACTCTCAATAAAGAAAATACATCATTAATAGTGGGCGCGTTTACCGGAATAGAATGGCGTCCTTTTAGCAATTTAATTTTTGCGCCGAATATCCGTGCCGATTATTATTCGATAAATAAAACCGAAACTGTTTCTCCCCGTATTTCGGTTACCTATTTGTTTAATGAATTAACTTCATTGACCGGTTCATACGGATTTTATTATCAAAACATCCCGGCGGTAATTACAATGCAGAAGGATGAGTTTACAAGTTTAAAAAATCCAAAATCTGTTCATGCTGTGATTAGTTTAAATCATCTTTTATCCGAAAGTACTAAACTTACTTTGGAAGTTTACAACAAAGAATATTTCAATTTTCCTATGAATCCCTCGCAACCTTCATTGTTTTTATTTGATCAAGCGGTTCAGGAAAATTTGTTTTTAACTCACTCATCCCTTAAAGACAATGGAGAAGCCAGAAGCAGAGGTATTGAATTGACTATTCAAAAAAAATTAGCTGAAAATTTTTATGGACTCGCCGCGGCTTCATATTCCAAAGCTGAATACAAAGGGTTAAACAGTAATTGGTATAACCGTATTTACGATAATCAATTTACCTTTGCAATTGAAGGAGGTTATAAACCAAATAATAGTTGGGAATTCTCCGCAAGATGGCTTTATGCAGGAGGAGCTCCTTTTACTCCTTTTGATGTTAACGCATCAACTTTAGCGTTTAAAGGCGTTTTCGATGATGGAAAAATCAACTCACAAAGACTGCCCGATTTTCATTCATTGAATATAAGAGCCGACAAAAGATTTCACTTTGAAAAATCAACACTAATTGTCTATTTGAGTGTATGGAATGCTTACGCGAGGAATAACGTTGCCTCCTATAGTTGGAATGAATTAGAGAATAAGCAACGTGAAGAAAAAATGTGGGGCCTGCTGCCAATTTTCGGAATCGAGTTTGAATTCTAGAGATGTTCAATATGAAAGAGTTGACGGCAAAAATAATATTAATTATAGTGATTCTTTTTATTCTGTTGTGGATTCTTTTAAAGGAACCTTTGAGTTTCTGAATTGAGATGGTGTTTGTCCGGTCATTTTTTTAAACAATGTATTGAATGATGTTTTCGAATTAAATCCGGAATCCATAGCGATAGCTATAATGCTGAAATTAGAGTTGGAGGGATTATGAACTCGTTGTTTAAATTCCTCCACTCTATATTCATTTATAAAATCGTAATAAGTTTTATTCAGTTTTGAATTGATAACTTCGGAAAGATGATGATTTGAAATCTTCAACAAATCAGCTAGTTTATTTAGAGTTAATTCGCTGTCAAGATAAGGTTTCTGCTTTTCCATAACAGCTATCAATTTATTTTGAATTTCTTTCGCCGAGGAATCATCAAGACCGCTTTTCTTATATTTCACTGTTACTTCGTCTTTATCGGTTGAATCTTGAGATCTCATAAATATTTCTGGCTGACTCAAATTCAAATAACCGATCGAATAAATAATTATTGAGATCGCGATATGAAGAACAATCTCAAAACTTTGGCTTGCATCAAGAAAAAAGGCAACTATATGTGAACCAGCAACAGTTGACCAGCAAAATATCATTCCGAATGTTAAATATTTCAGCCACTCAAGATTTATTTTTTCAATATTCGAAAAATTCTCTTTGATCTGTTTATTGTATTCCAAAACCAGGCGGGCAACTATAATTGTATAAATTACTCCCTGAATCGGGATAAATGTTTCAATCACATCATAAATAAGGGACTGTTTATCCAGCATCATCATTTGAACAAAAGTAAGTTTTTCGGCGGCTGGATAAAAAAATACGGGAAGCATAATCACGTAAACAATAACCAAGGGCGCAAAATGAATTAAATCTATTAAATAGAAGTGTTCACTTTTCTTAGTTAAGAATTTTACATAAAAATAAAATAATGGTCCGTATGTTAATGGTATCGGGTATGTGAATCCTGAAAAATGAATGTTCGATAAATACCATCCTTTCGAATAATAAACGGAGGCCAAGAGTTCTGCGGACAACGTAAACATTACTATAGAAAGAAAAATATTTGCCGAATGATTCTGCTTATTGAAAAACAAAGCAATTGATAGCATTACGCCTTGAATTGAGGCAAGCAAAAAAATGGTTTCAAAAAATTCTTTCATTTTATTATCTACCAGTAATGGTGTACCGATCTCTTAATTTTCTCTTCATATATCTTTTGAACAGAATTCATTACCTCAGCGGGGATTGCAGGTAATTCGGAAATTGTAAAATTCTCTTCAGCCTGTATTATGTTTTTTGCTCCAGGGATTGCGCACGTTACGGCATCGTTCATTAATATCCATTTAAGCGCAAACTTTGTCATTGAAATATTATGTGGAACAAGTGGACGCAGTAATTCAACTACATCCAAACTCAAATCATAATCAACTCCGGAGAATGTTTCTCCTTTGTCGAAGGCTTCTCCATTTCTATTAAATTTTCTATGATCTTCATCTTCGAAATTTGTTTTCCTCGTCATCTTTCCGGTTAACATTCCAGACGAAAGTGGAAGCCGGGCCAATATGCCCACCTTTTTCTTTTTAGCTTCATTAAAGAATAACTCGGCCGGACGCTGCCTGAAAATATTATAAATAATTTGTACCGATTGAACATTCGGAAACTCAATCGCTTTTATGGCTTCCTCAACTTTTTCTACACTAACGCCATAGTATTTTATTTTTCCCTCTTTTGTTAATTCGTCAAGAACTGAAAACGTTTCGGGCATATAGTAAACTTGAGTAGGAGGACAATGAAGCTGCAGTAGATCGATGCAATCGGTATTGAGATTTTTTAAGTTGATCTCAACAAACTCTGTTAAGTTTTTTTTATTATATCCCTCGGCGGTATGGGGATTTAGTTTCCTTCCAGCTTTTGTAGCAATGAAGAAATTTTCCTTTCTCTCCTTTTTAAGCTGGGCTAGCAAGCGTTCGCTTCTTCCATCTCCATAAACGTCGGCAGTATCAAAAAAATTTACTCCTAAGTCCAGAGCTTTGTGCAAGGCGGCAATTGAATCTTTATCTTCCACACTGCCCCAGGAACTGCCAATTGCCCAAGCTCCAAAACTAATTTCGGATACTTTCCAGCCGGTTCGCCCAAGCTCGCGGTACTTCATTTAATCCTCCAAATTTATTGTCGGTTCAACATATCATAAAAACGAAACAAAAATATAAAATTGTAAGGTTATTCGTTACTCATCAGAAGTGAATATGACTACTGTACTGTAAATTATTGTAAAAGCATAGGTTTTCGGGTTTTAGCTTTTGTTTTTAGCTCCAGATTAATATCAGAAATTGTTTGTCTTATTGAGCAAAAATTGAGGAGAATCCTTTTTTTCTTGAAAATAATTCAAAATGTTATTAAACTTAAGCGTTAAAGTTAAGCAATAATTAATTATTGATTAGATTTTCCCTAGTCAATTGACTTTGTTCTCTTATAATGACTGCTATTACACTATAAGAGTATTGATAGATCAGCTTTATTATTTAAAAAATAGGAGAGGCCATGAGAAAATTATTTACTATTATATTTTTAATCGGGATAATTATTTCGGGTAATATTTATGCCCAGAATGAGTACTTTACTGAAAAATGGAATGATGATACGCTTGAGGGAAGATTAACCGGAACTAGTGCTGATGCCCCCCAAGAATATACAGAAGTTAATTCATCCAGTGGTTTTTGGAAGGCAAGATTAGCATACCGTGGCGGTTCAAATAGATGTGATGCTGAGGGTAGAACTTTAAGACTTGTAAAAGTAGATGTTGCAAAAGGATTTGGTGGCGGAATAATAACCCCCAGTCTTCCAGATGGCGTTGGTAAAATTACTTTCGTGGAAGGAAGAGGAGGAACTAATAGAATTATTGAAGTGGCTAAATCAGATAATGAAGGATTAACCTGGGAAATAGTAACAACTCTTAATGGCACTGAACAATGCAAACCAATAGAAGTTGAAATAAACGATCAGGCTGCAAATAGAATAAGATTAGAAAGCAAAGGTACCGGTGATCTCGATCTTGATGATATATCGGTAACAAAATTTGTAAGCACTTCTGTTGAAGAGGAAATTATTCCAACAGAGTTTTCATTAAATCAAAATTATCCCAATCCCTTTAATCCAAGCACTACAATCAATTTTTCATTGCCAAAAAGTTCATTTGTGCAATTAAGAGTTTATGATCATCTCGGAAGAGAAGTATCATCATTAATAAATAATGAATTGCCGGCAGGTATGCACAGTGTAAGCTGGAATGCAGCAGAGAATTTAAGATCATTAGCAAGCGGAATTTATTTTGTTCAATTACGCGCTGATAGTTTTGTTAAATCAATAAAAGCAGTATTAATGAAATAATAGCTATAGCCGGTTTTTCATAAAAGAAGAGCCGGCTCTTTCTTTTTGAATTCCGCATAAAAGTTCTGATTTCTCCTCCGGCAGTGCAATCAAAAAATCAAAGTTAAAGAGGAATTAATGAAACGATTCTCCATAAATATATCCAACTTCAGTTCAATTAGAATACTGATCAATCTTCTATTTGCGATTTTAATGTTGACTAGTTCGGTAGTATTCTCAAAATCATATTTTATTTCATCAACAGGTTCGGATGCCAATGAAGGTACTATAAATTCCCCGTTTCTAACTATTCCCTTTGCAATTACAAAAGTTGTTGCCGGCGATACAATATTTATTCGCGGAGGTGTTTATATTTTGAACACTACAATAAGAATACAAAAATCGGGAACAGCAGATGCAAGATTATATTTATTCGGTTATCAAAATGAAAGAGCGTTATTAGATTTTTCATCTATGTCGTTTAGCAGCAGCAATAGAGGCATTAATCTTTCGGCAAGCTATTGGCACATTAAAGGGTTGGATATTAAAGGAGCTGGCGATAATGGAATGATTATTAGCGGCGGATCGAATAATATAATTGAATTTTGTAGTTTCTATGAAAATAGAGACACCGGATTGCAGTTAGCAGGAGGCGCTTCAAATAACCAGATTATTAATTGTGACTCATACTTTAATGCCGATCCTTCTCACGGTAACGCTGATGGTTTTGCGCCGAAACTGGATGTTGGTTCAAATAATTATTTTTATGGATGCCGCGCCTGGCAAAACAGTGATGACGGATGGGATGGATATATGAGAGGAGCTAATGATGTTTCCACAATAATAGAAAACAGCTGGTGTTTTAGTAATGGTTATTTGAAAAGCGGAAGTCCTAGCAGCGGAAATGGAAATGGATTTAAAATGGGAGGGAGTGATGATAAATTATTAATGCATAACATGACTTTGAAAAACTGTCTAGCATTCGATAACCGCGTTAAAGGATATGATCAGAATAATAATAGGGGATCGATGATTATTCATAACTCCTCTGCATACCGAAATGGAACAAACTTCTCAATTACATTAGCTCCTAATCCGGGGAAAGTTGTTTCGCTTATTAACAATGCCGTGGTTGGATTCGGCGTTGCGTTGGGAACATTCGCAGAACAAAAAACAAATTCATGGTCAATGATTCCTGCTGTAAGTGAAAACGACTTTGAGAGTATTGATACTACTGGAGTTAGGGGACAAAGAAAAGCTGATGGTAGTCTCCCCGATTTAAAATTTTTAAAATTATCCGCGAATTCAAAATTGATTGATGCCGGAACAGATGTTGGTCTCCCTTATGTGGGGTTAGCCCCCGACCTTGGTGCATTCGAGTACCAAGGAATAACAAATATTAATGAGGAAGAGAAACTACCAACAGAATTCGCACTCTATCAAAATTATCCAAATCCTTTTAATCCGGAAACAGTAATCAGTTATACATTATCATCAGTAAGCACAGTTAGTTTGAAAGTATATGATATTCTTGGAAATGAAGTATCAACACTTGTTAACCAAGAGCAGCAAGCCGGAATTTATAATGTAAAATTCACAATTAACTCATTACTCTCACCCGTCTTGGGAGGACAAGCTCGATCCTCAACACTCTCCACAGGTGTTTATTTCTACCGTTTACAGGCCGGAAATTTTGTTCAGACAAAAAAGATGATAGTTCTGAAATAATTACAAAAAGATAATTTTTAGCGAATAAATTCATCCTATCTCCCGTTTATACTTGACAAAAAGGTATCATATTCCATAAATTAAGTTAGCGTTTAAGTTAAGCCTAATTAATTTGAGAGATATGTGAGAAGAATAAATACATTATTTAGTTTATTAATTATTGTTATAAGTAGTTCTTTTTGTTTTGCACAGCAGCTGGCATTTCCTGGAGCCGAGGGGTTCGGAAAATACACAACAGGGGGCAGAGGCGGTAAAGTATATGAAGTAGCTACACTAGACGATAATAATAATCCCGGAAGTTTTAGATATGCGGTAAATCAATCTGGTGCAAGGATAATTGTTTTTAAAATTTCAGGTACAATTTTTCTTAAATCAGGTTTGAGTATTTCGAGAGGGGATTTAACCATTGCAGGACAAACAGCACCTGGCGATGGCATTTGCATCGCAGGCAATACAATTCAAGTTAGTGCCGATAATATTATTATAAGATATCTTCGCTTCAGATTAGGTGATATTTACAAAGTTGAAAGTGACGCTATCTGGGGAAGAAACAGAAAAAATATTATTATTGATCATTGTTCAATGAGCTGGTCTGTTGATGAAGCAGCATCATTTTATGGCAACCAAAATTTTACAATGCAATGGTGCATTATTAGCGAAAGTTTATATAAGTCGGTTCACTCAAAAGGTAATCACGGCTATGGTGGAATTTGGGGAGGCATTAACGCAACATTTCATCATAATTTATTAGCTCATCACTCAAGTAGAAATCCACGATTTGCAGGCGGCGAAACCACAACATGCGTAAACACCGATTTCAGAAATAATGTAATTTATAATTGGGGCGATAATAGTGCGTATGGCGGGGAAAAAGGTACAATCAATATTGTGGCAAATTACTTTAAATCTGGTCCGGCAACATCATCATCAAGCGGAAAGCTTTATAGAATTGTTGAACCTTATGATACCGCGGCAAGATTTTATATTGATGGTAATTTTGTAGAAGGATATCCAAATGTAACTGCTAATAATTGGAATGGCGGTGTTCAAGGAAGCAGAGCTGCATATATTACTGAGAAAAAAATGATAGAACCATTTCCGCATGAGCCAATCGAAATCGATTCAGCTGAAGAAGCATTTCAATCAGTACTAAAAAAAGCTGGTGCAAATTTTCCTAAAAGAGATTCTGTTGATGAAAGAATTTTAGAAGAAACAAGAACGGGAACAGCTCAATATGGTGCTACATTCAGAAATGGAAATAAAGGAATAATAGATTCGCAGGAAGAGGTTGGAAGCTGGCCTGTGTTAAACTCAACCGCCGCTGCGTTAGATACTGATATTGATGGAATGCCCGATTATTATGAAACAGCGAAAAATCTAAATCCTAACGATCCTGAAGATGGAAAAATTGTAACCGCATCAGGTTATACTAATCTCGAATTATATTTGAATGGCTTAGTTGATGGGACGGTTACATCTATTGCGGAAGAAAAACTAATTCCAGAAAATTTTGTATTGTTCCAAAATTATCCCAATCCATTTAATCCCGAAACAACAATTAGTTATCAGCTCTCAACTTTAACTCATGTTGATTTAAAAATTTATGATTTACTGGGAAGATCAATTGCTACACTTGTAAACGAAACTCAACTGCCTGGGAATTACAAAGTAAAGTTTTCTATAAATGAAATACCTTTTAACTCCGCGCTCACTTCTTTCACCCGCCAAAATCGGGCAAACTCTTCACTATCCAGCGGTGTTTATTTCTATAGATTAAAAGCAGGCTCATTTGTACAGACAAAGAAAATGATTATCACAAAATAGTTTCATAAAAATTAATATTAACGGGAGAAGAGATGCATCAAAATAATTGTGTTATGAAAATATCAAGCATCTTGATGTTGTTACTCTTTCTATCTGCAAGCGGATTAACAAACGCGCAAGTTAGAAGCAGATTAATTGGAACAGTTAAAGATTCACAAACAGGAGAAGCGTTACTAGGTGCGAACGTTATTCTTAAGGATACTTATTTGGGCGCCGCAACAGACTTTGATGGAAAATTTATAATTATCAACGTGCCTGTTGGTACTTATACAGTGCAGGTTTCCATGATTGGCTACGCAACTCAAATAATTCCTGATGTGGTGGTATCTGCCGATAGAGTTACTAATCTGAAAATTGATTTGCAATCATCCATGATTCAAGGACAGGAGATTATAGTTACCGCTCAAAAGGATGAATTGCATAAAGAGGTTTCAAATACACAAATGGTAGTTTCATCCGAACAATTGAAAGATGCATCGGGTGTTAGACAGATTAATGCATTTTTGCAGAAGATGCCCGGTATTTCTGAAACTAATGGATTCTTAACAATTAGAGGCGGTTCTTCAGATCAAACCGGTGCAATGATAAATGGCCTTTCATATAATAACGCCGCAGTCGGAAATGCTGAAACATCAATTCCGATGAGTGCTATTGATCAGGTCTCTCTACTTTCCGGCGGTTATAATGCCGAGTATGGAAATTTCAGATCCGGCTTAATTAATATAACAACCAAAAGCGGTTCTAAAGAAGGATACAAAGGAACATTCAGTTTACAGAGAAACAATACACACATGAAAAGATTCGGCGCTTCATTTTATGATCCTTATAACGACGCGTTGAATGCATATCTCGATCCCAATATTGCTTTTGTTGGTCCGGCTACTGTTTGGGCAAATGATCCTTATATGCAGGCACAGCATCCGCAATCAGCATCGTTTCAAGGCTGGATTACAATGGCAAAAAATTATAATACCGGTAAGACTCCCGAAAACCAAACAAGCGCAATGGATTTGTTTCTGCTTGCTCATTGGATGCACATGGCCGAACCTGATTATGATGCATTAGCTAGGCTGCCCGCAGAGTTGAAACAACAGATCGGATATTATGAAGTATCACCCGAGCAGAAGGCCGCTTTTGCCTCGCATCATATGGTTGAAGAAAATTACGATTGGAATTTTGATGGAGGTTTTGGTGGACCAATTCCATTTATTGGAAAAGCTTTAGGGGATGCGACTTTTTACATTTCAAATAATTCAGCCGAACAATATTATGTAATGCCCTTCGAGTTGAAGAGTCAAAAAACTTATACTACTTTGGGAACAATCAAAGCAACTCCTTTCGAAGGAACTTCGGTAACTTATAATACTTTATGGAAAAGACAAATTGGTTTGAGCCCAATAAGACCAGCATTTGGTGATGCTCCTAATGCTGCGAATGCCGGCGGATTTATGCCGATCAATAATGTGAGAAATATGTACCGCGCATCAGAGGGATCATCAGGACCAGGTTATTATTGGTATGATCCTCCATTTTATCCTATCCTTTCACAAACAACATTAATGAATGGCATTTCGATAAATCAATTACTAAGTAAAAGAACATTTCTTGAATTTACACTTAGTTATTTAAGTATAAAAAATAATTCTGATATCGGCGATAATAGAGATAATACAGTTATTACACGCTTTGGTCCTTTCCCTGTTACAGAGATGCCTTACGGAAAATTACAGTTTGCTTCTTCAAATACAGTTGATGGTTTTAAATATCCCGGTTATGATGCACTGCCCGGAGTACCGAGAAGATTTAGAAGTAAAGAGGGGGATTTATATGATAATTCCCACGTAAGCCAATTTGGTGCAAAGTTAGAAATCGCTTCTCAAGTAGATGATAATAATTATGTGAAAGGGGGAATCGAATATAACTACATTGATATTGATCATAAACTTTGGCAAAAGTGGAATCAATCGGGTCCCTATAATACTTACGAATTTAATTACCATCGCTGGCCGAGCCAAACCGGATTGTACATTCAAGATCAAATAAACTATAATCAGATAGTAGCTAATATTGGATTGCGTGCAGATTATTATTATGGCGGCGGCGGTAGATGGCCATCAGATCCATACAGTACTGCATATCTCCCAATAGATACAATTGGTACATGGTTGTTTGATTATTTATCCGCGGGCAATTCATATATATGGGATATATGGAATAGATATGAAGCGGCTAATCCTGGATTTTTACAGCCGATCAAAAATTATTGGACTATTAGTCCACGCCTGGGAATTTCATTTCCCGTTACTATTAATTCGAAATTTTATTTTAATTATGGTCACTTCAGATCAAATCCACCTTACTACACAATGTATCAGTTCAGATACCGATATACAAAGAATGGTATTTATGATATGTCTAATCCAAATCTAGAACCGCCAAGAACAATTCAATATGAACTGGGCATTGCTTACAATTTTGTTGATAGTTATATCTTATCAGTTTCCGGCTATTCAAAAGATGTAACCGGACAAGCAGGAGATGTAGACTATGTCAGCGCTTCCGGAGGAATAAGTTACGATGGTCAATTGAATAATCAATATCAGGATATTCAAGGACTCGAAATTAATCTTGCAAAAAATGATAACAGCTGGATATCGGGATGGTTGAATTTTGAATATATGCTCAAGAAAACGGGCTATACAGGAATAAGAATAATTAGAGAAATCCCCGTAGATGTTGAACAAGATCAGTATCAAGGACAGGAAACTAAAACACTGCCAATACCGTCGTTTAATGCGAATATCACATTCCGGCTTCCGGAGAAAACTGGTCCCGAAGTTTTTGGAGAATATCCGATAGGCGGTTGGTCAATGTCGATATTTGCTACATGGAGAGCAGGTGATTATGTTGGACAAAATACTTGGAATCCGCTCGGGCTTCAGCATGTGGGAGATTTACCACGCTGGCCTACATATTATATGATTGATCTGAAATTAACTAAAGCTGTTAAAATTGCCGGGGTAACAACTTCATTCTACCTTGATATAAATAATCTCTTTAATATAAAAGTCAGTCAAATCCATACAGATTATCCTTATACAGAAGGACTTGGTGGTTCCGATTTCCAAAATTATATGGCTTCGTTAAAATTGCCGGTTTATAATTCTTCGTCGTATGATAGATTAAGAGAACAGAATCCAGGGCAGTATGTTGGAGGCAACGATAAAATTGGTGATTTGAGATCTGACAATAAACCATACATCAACGATCCGAATAATTCATTCTGGCTCTTTTCTCAGCCGCGCGATATTTGGTTTGGCATGCGGGTAGAATTCTAATTCATATAAAAATTTAATTGCGGAGAAATAAATGAATAGCACAAAAACAAGTTTAATAAGTTCGGCAATTGCAAGATTGTTATTGTTGATGCTTATTATATTATTCATTATTCCCACTAATTCGGTTCATTCTCAAAATATAGCAAGAATGAAAATGGGGAAGATGTGGATAGGAGTTACTGATAACGGAAGCAGCGGAAGCAATTTTGCAGCGCCCAGTTTTTTCCCGAATGACTATGATTTGACTATTATGAGAGGACAATATAGACAAGCCAACGTGGGTGCGGGTTTTACAATTGCTACTCGATATTTTTTCAATTCATTCGAGACAGATCCGCGCAGACAAAATGACACAATTGCCGTGTTCGATTTAATTGATCAAACTTATTTTCCAAATGGAAGAAAAGTTGAAGTGCCAATGACCAGTTTTGTAAGATATCCCTATACCGCACAGAATATAGTGGGCTCAAAAAATACTTATGATGTTTATGATGCTAAGACGAGACTCGATCCCACAAAATTTTCCGGCGGTACTTACGATCATATTGTTGAAGTTACTAACCGCTACATTTATGATATCACAGTAAAAAGAAAAATTATGTCATGGGGTCAAAGCTACAATGATAATTATATGATTTATGATTTCGAATTTACAAATCAACATAAGGATTCAACTTATAAAGATGTTTATATACTAATGACTGCAAATATGATAAACACTATTTTCTCCGATGGAAGAAATCCCGCTCCATCAAATAACGAGGCGCTTAATGCATCATTAACATGGCAGCATTATCATGGAGGAAGACCCGCTGATACAATGGTAACTTTTGCTGGTGGCAAAGTCCCGGGAAAGTTGAGAGTTTTTTATGAGTACAGCGCCGATGATCCTAATCGCCCTGGCGATCAAATGGGAGCTCCGGCAATTAATCAAGGGGGAAGATTAACGGGGAATAAAATGCATTTTGTTTCAATATTGCACGCATCAAAAGGTGCATTCACAAATCCGGCAGAAGATGTGGATGATTTTCTACAACCAAGAATTACATATATCGGTAATGATACAAAGATGCCATATTCACCATCCGAAGATGAATTTGGTGGAAATGGCGGTTCAACATTTTGGGCAATTAGAGGAGAATTCTCTAAACTATATCCTATTAAAGGAGAAGCTTTTCCTAATACAATTCATGGATTAAATAATGATGAATTAGGTGTAGCCGATTTTTCACAATAT